>Ga0180434_10000185_pt1 | contig 95973 bp, 50 predicted proteins | sample SS_ome_7_FD_132453 | JGI IMG/M metagenome (GOLD analysis project Ga0180434, IMG submission 132453) | Hypersaline lake sediment archaeal communities from the Salton Sea, California, USA - SS_1_D_2 metaG | ecosystem: Environmental > Aquatic > Non-marine Saline and Alkaline > Hypersaline >... | reverse complement strand
GACGGTTGTATAAACCGGGTCTCGCAGAGAGCGCTTTTGATTGTCTTGCGAACCCGGGTCGAAGCCTGATCGAACCGGGTTCGGCGTTGGTCAGACGACCCGTCGCATTCCGGACGAATCGCTTACAACGTCGGCCATTTGGCGAGCGTCTTCGTGCCCCATGGCCAGGCTGTCCACATCTTCAAGGTGTCTCACGGTGATAGCGCCGTCGCCCTTCGTGAAGGAGACCTTGGCGGCCAAATAGAGCGACATTAGGGCCTTGCCCAGCCCGCCCAGCCCTAACGTCGAGGCTCGCATCTGGAGCCAACGCTCGGCGTCCGGCTCGATGTTCAGCTTCAAGCCTGATTGTGTAATCAACTTGCGGATGTCGGCCAGGCTGAACAGCGGCTCGGGGTTGTGCCCGCGAGTCCGCTCGGTCAGATCCCGTTTCATCACGACGCGTGAGGCAAGCTGGTCGGTCACTTCGGAGTACTCGCCGAGGACGCGAAAGCCCAGCCGCTCATAGATCGCAGGCTTGCCACAGAACAGCACCGGGCAGCCTGTCCGGTCGTGTAAGTCGCGGATCGTCTCGAAGGCCTTGAAGCACAGTCGCTCGGCTTCGTCGAAGATCAACATTCGCTTTGTGCCCGTTAGTCGCTTGAGCAAGCGCCGGAAGATCGCATCGAAGGTGCCAGACGTTGATAGATCGAATCGCGAAGCAACCTCTCGGCAGAGCGCCTTCGGTCGCAGGATGGTTTCATCCACTCTAATGACTACCGGAGCGCCGAAGGTCTGGTTGCCTTCCAAGGCACGGAGCGTAAAACTTTTGCCGACCTGTGATGGCCCGAAGACAACGGCCATGCGGCACGACTCCGCCACTGTGCGAGCGACGATCATAACCTCGCGGGCCACGCTGGTCTCGACGAACTCCCGGCTTCCGATGATGGCCTCGCGTCGGGCTGCGAGCTCAAGCCAATTGTGGAGCTTCGCGAGTTGACCGTCGCACGTCCGGCCCGCGTATTGCAGCCGTATCACTTCCGATATGGTCGTGGATGATATGCCGACTTCGCGAGATAACTGGTTTTGCGTGATGTTGTGCTCGGCGATGAACGCCTTGAAACGCTCGGTTATGTCCTTCCGCTGGTTTGGTTGAAGCTGCGAGTCCTCATCGAGTATCCGGGCGGACGCCACGATTCGCAGTTCCTCAGACGCCAGGTCAAAGGCTTGGTTCCTCCTTTGTCGCGTGGGCTGCCCTGCGACATCGCCGTCCCATCGAATCCAGCTCATCCCTGCTGAGGCTCAAGTTCCTCTTTGTCGCCGGGCACGTAAGAACCGACCACCGGCGAGATGGTATCAGGGAAAGCCCTGGAGCAAACACAAACGGGGCACCCCGGTAGCATCCGAAGCGCCCCGTTGTCTCATTCGGTTCTCGGTTACTTCGCTACCGTCGGCGTCTGGTCAAGAGCAGACCGCCGAGGGCCAACAGCGAGAGCGAGGCGGGTTCGGGAATCCCCGTTGCCAGTCCGATGGAGAGTTCACCAGATGAAGAATAACCAGTATAATAGAGCCAGTACTGGTTGTCCTTGAAGAGCATGCTAGCTCCAGCAGCAGCTCCATACCCAGTCCCAGCATCGTCAAAATCTCCGGGGGCGCCAAGCTCGAGCAGCGGGAGGTCCTTTCGGGTCCAATCGTGGATGCCATCGTCGGACCAAGCCATTCCCAACTCATAGTTCATGCCATCCCAGCCCATATACAGAAGATAGTGAATACCATCCTCGACAAACATCCCGGCCGCATTGACACCATCAGAATCAAATCCGGTCCCATCGGGACCGAAGACCTGCCCCTCGCCCTGGTCCCACAAGATGCCGTCGCTCGAGGTGGCATAGGCAACTTGCCCAACCCCCCCTTGAACTGCCGTGTACCACATCTCGTAATCACCGGAGTCGTTCTTGACCACACTTGGAGCAACGACATAGTCATAGATCTCGCCCGTACCCGAGCCGATCACCTCATCGTGCTTGGTCCATCCAAACCCATCGGGTGAAGTGGCATATTCGATCACGGAGTCCCCAGGATGCCCGCCACCGGTGTGGGCCCGATACCACATTTTATAGCGCTCGTCCGGCACGGCATCGAGGTCCTTAATGACCGACGGTTCCCAAAAGGCGAACGTATCCGTCTGAAGGTTGACCTCTGGGGCTGGCCAGGAAACACCATCCCCCGACTCGCTGTACTTGATGTCATATTGACCATTCAACCACATCCTGTACACGCCGCCGTCAGAAAGTACGCAGGGAGCACCTACTTGGTTCTCACCATCGGGGATGATCAGTGGGTTCTCCGCGTGCTTCACCCAGTCAACCTCCCAAGGTGAAGCGTTTGCAGTCGTCCCGGTTGCGACAAACGCCCCCATCGCGAAGACCGCAAGCAAAGATGCTGCAGCTGTTCGTCTACGACAGTCCATGGTCTTTCCTCCTTCAATAAAGGTCCATGAGTCCAATCTCTTTCGTCACAGACGACGCGACGAAAGATACTTCCCGCATTTTCTCAAGTTGGTCGTAGTGGTCTCTTATGACTTCTCTGGGACATCTTCGGGGAACAATTCCATATGCACCGGCTGGCCTTCGACCACCAAGCCGTCATTTTCAACCCGCACATCATGTCTCTGGCCCGGTGAGTCAAATGACTCGGATTCGGTTGTGCAGGCAGAGCGCTGCCTCTGCGCGGTCCGGTCTTTCTTGTGTAGGCGTATCTCCCTGGGTCGGCGATAGCTCTCCAAGCAGCCCAGCCACCTTATGCAGAACCGACGGTGGCTCTGCTGCTTACACGAGCAAGGCCGGTACAATGGTACATACTCACCCATGCCCATGTGATCATCTCTAGAGATTAGTATCTCCATGTTTTTCACAACCCGTGTACGAGTGTCAGGATCACACCAACTCGATCGCCCTGGCGGAGCTTCGCGTATATCGAGCGGAGGTGGGTCCTCACCGTTGGGGGGGCGATGCCAAGTTTGGCCGCAATGCCTGCGTTACCGAGGCCACGGCAGAGAAGCCGCAGCACCCACATCTCCCTGTCTGTCAGACCGTATCGCGCCTCCACCTGCCGCCATTCTCTCGGCCCGAGCAACTCGGGAAATCCGTCTCTGTGATTGCACTCAGGCATTCGTGCTTCTTTTCAACCTCGATCACTAACCGCATTCGACGACCACATCACCATTCTCAGTTCCCTCTACCCAATACGGGGTGAAGCCAAGAAGTGTTACGGCTTTTCGCGGAAAAAGCCGGGCGCCCCAGGCGAATCAAGTAGCATTGGCCCTCAGGGTCGGGCAACATCCCAATGAAGTAGCCGCGATGTTGCCCTACTCCTGTGTCCGTTGGGCGCTGATTCTTGACGTTTCAGCCACGATCAAGTACCACACGTTGATGCTCCGACGATTGGTGGACAGGGTCTTCTCTCGTAAGCCCACAGAGGTGAGTGTTCCGACGCTCTTTGTGGCGAAAGGCCAGGACCCGCAAGATCGGCGTTGGAGCATCGCGCGACTGCTTGTTCGCCTTCCCGGTGGTGGCGTTTGGGATCCCATCATCTCCCGAGCCTTTGGCCCACATCCTGTTCTTCACGACGTGCCGCAGTGGACTCGCATCGGAGTGACTCTGAATGTCATGGGGGATGACAAGTTCGTTGGCCAGTCGCTGCAGCTCCCTGCTCTGCTCGCCATGTACTCCGTCTCGGAGGACCGTAGAAAACGGTCATGCACTCTGAGAGACAGGCTGACAAACGAGCGCATCTATGCCACGGGCACGGTTTCCACGGATCGCCAAGTCGAGGAAGTCGAAGGGATCGATACGAAGCTAGAGGCTATCCTCGGCACGACTGATGAAGGTGGCCGGGCGACGTTCATCGTGCCAAGGGCCTGCGCCAGGACACTCAAGGACCGTTTCCCGGCGAAACAATGTAACGACGAAAGCTTCGAGGTTGATCGTGATGGAGTCACGGTCTGCGTTCACCCTGTGGACACGATCGGCGAAGCGACTAAAGCAGCGTTCGGTGACAGCGAGATATGGCCCCCTCCTCGACCGGTGCCCATCTGGCTAGTATGCCTGCTGCTCGTAGCGACGTTCCTGCTACTCGTGGCGCCGGTCCTCCTGTTTCTTGGCCGAGGTGGCACCGGCAAGGATGGGCCAGGCGCAGGCGCAGTCCACGAAACCACTGCAGTTGGCCGCACCATCACGGAAGTACAGATTGTGACCGAGAAATGTGCGGAATGGGAGAAGTGTGAAGACAGAAATACCAGGACTGTCAAAGTCCGGTACGGTCGCGGGTTGGAATGGGAAGAGCTTGCCACGTTTCCTGAGGAGGCAAAGTCGGTCACCGCGGCCGTGCTCGCAGACTCAGACGGCGATGGCTCTGGGGATATCGTGGTGGTAGGGACCGCCTGTCCGGTCGTCGATGGAGACTGCGTGTTTGCCTATGACTCTGCTGGCAACAAGCTGTGGAGTAAACGCCTGGAATCGCACACGGATTGGCCGGACATAGACACACCCCCGGGAACGGCGTTCAAGTGCTGGTGCATAGCCAAGGGCGACATCGACGATCGTGCCGGGGAAGAGCTTGTTGTCGCCGCCAGCCTTCTTGACTTATACCCAGCCATGGTCGTGGTCGTTGCCCCACAGGATGGAGAACTGGGTGCAACCTTCTGGCACATGGGGCAGATCAGTGACGTTAAGATCGGCGACACCCTACTGGACGGACGACCAGGAATCGTCGCGCGTGGAGTCGCCAACAAGCTTGATGGCTTCCGCGAGCCCAGGGATACTGATGATGCCCCACGGACATGCTGGGACACCGTCGATGTTCTGATGGTCCTGAATCCTGAGGCCATGGATGGGCTTGGCCCACCGTGGAGCGATCGTGTGGACCTTAAGCATGCATGTCCCGTTAGCTACGTCTTCCTTGATCTGCCTGCTGCGGACACGCCGGATGAGCCAACGAATGGATGTGGGAGGACTCCGATTCCTCAACCTGGGCAGAAATGCCATATTGCAGGGGACTTAATGTTGGAGAAGCGGGGTGGTGCCGGTGCTATGCGCATACGCGTCACACTGGAGGGAGACGCCAGCTCAGCGCTGTTCTGCGTTGATCAAGACCTCAATATCCGGGAATGGCGAACCGGAGCGGAGAGCAAGGGCTTCTGGTTGGAGCGCTGGCACCGCATTGTTGAAGATGGGCGCTGCATCCGTGGTGCTTGCCCGCCGGTGGACGATGGCCAGTAGCCTGTCCTCGTGTGACGGTCACGTTCATATCGCCCGTACTTGGTCACGAGCATCCGACGCCGCGCCGAGGCTATATCACGTTCACAACACAACGGAACCCCCAGTAGGAACACGATTCCGACGGCTTCCCATCGTGGCGGAAAGCCACATGGCAAAGGCCTGCATCGCTTGGCGCCCAACGTCCCCAAGACGCTCCGCGAAGAACCTTGGTCTCACCCTCCTTGGGGCCGGGGGGGTTACGTTGTGGAGCGATCGCATAGTAATCGTGGGAGTACCAGTCCAGGCACCAATCGTACACGTTGCCGGCCATGTCGGAGAGCCCGAAGGGATTAGGTGGGAAGGACCGCACTGGCGTCGTGCTCCCGCAGCGACCCTCGAAGTTCAGTCGGGATGAATCCGGTAGCTCGTTCCCCCAGGGGTATCGACACTGGCGTCCCCCGCGCGCTGCCCGTTCCCACTGCCCTTCCGTAGGCAGGTCGGCACTGGCCCACTTCGCATACGCTCTCGCATCAAACCACGTCACGCTTGACACGGGGTGATCGCCGTGGGTTTTGAGGCTTCGCCTGGTCCGGCCTTTCGGACGAAACCGGTAATACTGAGCCTTAGTGACCGAATGAACGTCCATGTAGTAGGGGGACAGAATCACGCGGTGCTGGGAACCGCCGCCGGCGTCGTCGATACCGATATTGAATAGAGCGGAATTGTGTCTCACCCATCGGCAGTCTTCCTCTGCCCAGCCCATCAAGAAGCAGCCACCTGGAATGAGAACCATGGGTGCCGCATCTGCTACTCGTTCAGCCAAGATCGGCAAACCGGTAATCAGATCGAAGTAATCTCCGGACGGATTGGCAGAGGCTCGTTCCTGCTGACGCCACCACTCCGGGAGGCAACCGCGCATCTTGGTTTGCAGGGTAAGACCCAGAAGCTCGAGCAGGCGGATCGCGGCATGGGTGCCTGTTGGCTCAGCCGCCGCGCGTGCTAAAGCGTATCGCCGATCAGTGTCCGAGGCCTTCGCCCGGGGGCGTTCAACCCGGCGACGCCACAGCTTACGCGCAACCTCCAGCACGCTCACGGCTTGTCCTCCAGGAATTCATCCAGTCGCCGTTTCACGTTGGGCTCCAAGCTCATCGCCTTCTGCCGAAGTTCTTCGAATTCACGGCTCTTCTCTGCGATTTGAGCCTCCAAGTCAGCGATCATCTCCTCGAAGAGGTCGCGGCCTTTTTTCTGGGCATCGACGTAGCGCCGTTTGAGAACGGCAAGGTCGCTGTGAGACAGCTGGTCGATCTTCGCCTTCAGCTCGACCACGCGCTGCTTCAGCCGTTCGATGCGAGAACTCAGCCACGCTCGCCACTCATCGGGCTCCAGGAAAATCTCTCTGACCAGGTTTCCCTCCTCTTCAGCAATCGCTTCGAGGCCTTCCAGATCGCCGGCGCGATAGAGTTCGCCGATTCGAGCCATCATCACCTCGCATTCCCGCCGCGCCTCGTCGGTCTGCTGCAAGTCCGGATGGAATCGCTTGGCCAATCGTCGATAGAGCCTGCGAAGCAGTCTTAGATCATCCGGTGGCGCATCCCGCTTCTCCTGGGCCTCGGCCGCGAAGCGCTCATCGGCATCCACTTCCTGCTCAAGCGTCTTGGCCTGCTCCGCCTGTTCTCTCGTACGGATCCCAACCCACTCGGCCAGATCACTGCTGGAGAGGTCCGGTACCTCGCGCAGCATGTCGAGGGCGGTGCGCAACCGCGCCGCGCGGAGGTTAACTTGCTCCAGCTCAACAAAGTGGCGGCCGACGGCAGTGTGGTACATGATGCGGAACCGTGTAAGTTCGGCGCTGAGATCCTCGCAATCCCGGGACAGACAGGCCCATTCGTCGCGGAGCCGTTCCAGTGTGAGGAGCGATTCGGTGTCCGAATCCTCCGCGTCACTGTGAACGGGCAGGGGAACCTGATCTTCGGCCGAATCGAATCTGTTGTCGAATCTCTCAAGCTCAGACATCAAACATCTCCGTGTTTGCCTCAGTCGAGGTAGACGAGGAACGCGTCGGCGTGTTCCCGTTCGGTTTTGTAGTAGTTACCGACTGCCCGATTCGACTTGCCGCCGGCAACAAACAGGGCTCGGCGATGCTTGCAGAAGCAAGCATCGTGGCAAAAACGCCCTGCAGGCAGGTTGTCCACCGGCTGATCCAGCCGCCTTGTCTCACCAGGCGCCAAATCCAACCGCCATATGTAGGGCATCGAACTCGGGCCGTCTCCCTCCAGTAGCAACCCGCCATAGATCATCATGGAGTCACTGTTGGGGTCATGGACCATCGCGTGGCCTTCCATTTTCGGAAGCGCGGTACCACTCAATTCGAGCGGATGCCATCGCAACGTGTCCAGCGCCAGCGACCATGGCCCGGTTCTCTTGTAGCCGGCGCCCTCCAGAAGCACCATTCTATCACGGACGGGATCAACCGCCGCCGCGTGCAGCCAGCGTTTGGTTGGCCCCTTCATCAACAGGCCGGGCTTATGCCGCTCCCAGGTCAACGTTCTTAGGTCCAGGGTCCAGAGATCATTGCGGGGCAGGAAGCAGCTGCTCCAACCTCCATCACCGCCGAAGAGCACACATCGGTCGCGTCTTGCATCAAAGATCAGACTTGCGCCATTCCGCGATGCCGGCCACGGGTGAGTATGCTCCACGTACTGCCACTCCAGAGGCGCTGCCCCATTCAAGTCGAGCACATACAGGTCGTCAACCGGGCTCTTCTCATCCCCTGCGGGCCAGCCGCCAAACCAGACGATCCTTGAGCGGTGCGTATCCAGGACGACCGATGGATGGCCTATCGCGTCCGGACGAAAGCGTCCTGTTTGCAGACATTCCCAGGTCCAGCGGTCGAAGTCGAAGGCCCACAGCTCTCCGTTCTCGTTGTCCCACCCTCCGACAAGCAATACGCGCTCTCGGGCGTCGTCCGCAAGCAGACAATGCCCATGAGTCGGGCCGGGCAGCGACGGCAGGCCTTCAATGCGAAGTCCAGTCTTGGCCAACTCCGAGAGCCCGCGCTTCGCCAGTGCGTCGAAAGTCAAGGCCGCCTGCGGCAGGTTCACGGGGATCTTGAGCAGTTCACGAGAGCCGGAACTGCCATTTTCAGTTTCTGTTCCTCCGCGCTTGTTCAGATCTCCGGTTTCCTTGCCGCACGATCTCGATGGCTCATTCGTTTCTGTCATACTGGCCCTCCGCAACAACCGGTGTGCTCACTAGTTCCGATGATCTGACCGTCTCCCCACGGCCTCGGCAGAGTGAGAAGCCCGCACGATTCTCGGCCCAACCAGGTGACGTCTGCGGGAACTATGCCCCCGGTCTTTACGCCGCTCGGTCTTTCATTTGTAGCCTTGGACTACGGAGTTCTTCCGCTATCCAAGAGCCCGTCATCGATTCCCTCTGCGTTGCGGGGTCGCCCATATTCCAGAAACCAGGCAAGCCGCCCACTTACGCTGTCACCCCAAACATAACAGGAATGTCTCCCCTGCGGCGACGGCGCAGATCGCATCAATGAGTACATCCCGCGTAGCTGGCTTGCTCAGGTAGCCGATCGCTCCGGATTCAAATGACGCCCGTATGACTTCGCCATGGACAAACCCCGTCCATACGAGCACGTGCGTTTCTGGAAACTCGCGTACGATCGTCGGAATCCACTCAAAGGGCGTCAGTCCTGAGACGGCGGTCACAATCACGTTGGGCCGGGTCTGTCTTGTCAGGTCTAGAGCTTGCTGTTGCGTGCCGGCATCGCCGACCACGTGGCCGATAGCTAACTCCTGGAGGTAAAGCTGGATGAGGCGGGCAAAGTCCATTCTGGAGTCAACGAACAGGAGGCGTATCCAGCCGCTCTCCACGGAGGTGCCGCAAGCGTCGACCGGAGATGGGAGTTCTCTCATCATCGTCTCGACCTCACTCATTTCGATTCCCAACATCCTCCTGAGAGTGTACACGGACATCGGCTCTTGAGAGCGAGCACAGCTTGTCGAGCGAAACGAGATAGGCGTTCGTTTGGCCTCCTCCTGCGCTGGTCTCTTGCTGGGCTGGGACGGCGTTCTTTCCGCCCACGCAGAACAGTGCACGACGATGGCAGCAGAAACAGGCGCTGTGATCATCTCGAGGCTGTTTGATGGTGCCCTCCGGGATGAGAACGCTTGAACACCGGAAATCGTCCAGATTGTAGCTCCAGAGATGATGCGGTCCTGCTGGGCCTTCGGAACCTTCCACGCCGCCTCCGACTCCGACAATTGACCGGAGTCCCGGGACGTACGCTGACACAATTCCCGATCTCAGGCGGCCCTTTGGAGCCAACCATGACCGGCGATCGGCTTTGACCTGCACAACTGCGACGATGTTGTCGGAAGAGGTGCTCAGTGAGCCTGCGTCACGCGTCCGGCCACCGTGGATAATCAGGTGGTCCCGAATAGAGTCGTACGCCATGCGGTGATACCGCCGCATCAGCCACGGCTCCTGCCGACGCCACACTAAACGCCACTGTAGTGAGTCCAGAGATAGGGTCCACAGATCCCCACAGAGTTTGCTTTCACCTGTCCATCCGCCCGCGTCGCCACCGAAAAGAAAAGCCCGATCCCCCCTCACATCGACAGCTAGACTGGCACCGTAGCGCGCCTTGGGCCAGTCCGCTCGCCCTTCGATAGTCTGCCAGCGCAACGGGGTCTTCCCTCCGAGCGGCAAGACCAACAGATCGCCGATTGCCGGTGCATTGCGACCCTGCCAGCCGCCAAAGCAGATCACGCGACCTCTCTGCGCGTCCAGGGCCACCGCGGGATAAAGCAGCTCGCCGGACAGGCCCTCCGCAGCAATCTGCTGCCATCGCCAGTCTTGAAAGACGAATGACCAGACGGACGCATTGCCTCGGCCGCCCATGACCAACACCCGTTCATTGGCCTCGTCTGAGATGACGACATGGCCATGCGTCGCAACTGGCAGAGATGGGAGTTCCTGCACAACCGGCAGGCATTCAGCCAGCTCCGACAGACCGCGTGTGGCCAACTTACTCGATGTGAGCGCCGCCATCGGCAGCTTGGTCGGCACGATTGGCAGGCTACGCTCGACAGCCTTGGGCAAGGAGGTCTTCTTGGCTTTGTGCGAAGGCTGATTCACAGAGTTCTCCCGGGGCAGGGCACACCGCTCTGGCTTAAGGCCGAATGACCCCCGCCTGAGACGGCTTGTCCTGCTGTGTACTCCCTTCCGTCTAGCGGAAGCCAGCAGTTTTCGTGGCGTGGTCTCACACGCCCTTCCGGTACCGTCAGTGTTCAGTTGGTCTCTTCGCTCATGGCAAGGGCTGCGTCGCGTATTTCCGCGTCAACCCAAGCCTTGGAGGCGACACTGCGGGCGAACTTCCGCGGAGCGAGAATGAAGCTGCGATGGAGAGTCATGAGCCGGTGTAGGTAGTCGTTAGCTAGCCAGACATCCTCGGAGTTCTCGATGCTTGGAGGAAGCTCTTGAGCGAACCGATCTGCCGCGTTGGTGCAATGCAGCTCTTCAATGAGCTCACGTACTCGATTGCCAGCCTCCTTGCCGCCTGGACCAAGTCTCCCCACCGGCACGCGTACCTGTTCGCTCTTGAAGGACAAGTACACGAATCGGTTGAGCAGCGCTGTTACTGCGAGATCCGGATTGTGGAGGACTACTTCCTGCAAAAAACGCTTCGGGATGTGGGATCGTAGCTTCGAGTCTGTCAACTTGCTCAGGGGGAAGCTGGAATATGGCGCGTCACCGCAAAGCAGTTCGACCCCTCCTCCAGGCCGCGAGATGAGACCTGTGACTCCGCCTAGGATGACGAACACGTCCGTGTCGACGAACTGGAGGATCCCGTAGGAGAGTGACTCCAGACCTGATTTCCGAGCGGCCTGCGTGAAGTCGATGAAACTAGCCGCCGCGAGGTGATCGGGTTCAGACGATTGGCCACACAGCTTCATCGCAGCTCCGGCAATCAGGTAGGCGCTGATGTTGATGATTTGTTTGGAATCATCTTCTAATGGCGTCTCGTGTTCGGCAGTGGCCAAGTCGCTCAAACCGCGCTCCAGTTCCACGTAGTCTCGCAGAGCCACGAGCCATGGGAACCTATCGCGCAGCCGGCCAATCTCCACATCCAGCGACGTGTCCCATGGATCGATCATGACTGAATGGCACAGATACGCGGCGTCCCTGATATCCTGGTCGGCGTTCAGTGGTTCTGCCGACGCCGATGACGGAACGAAGGACTCACGAACATGGTGCCACACTTTCTCAATCGTTCGCCAATCGTCTGGATGCAGCCTGCCAATCACGCTCCTTAGAGCATCGCGGTCAACTCGGATTCCGGCGCATGATTCTGAGGGGTCCAGCAGGTATCCAATCACATCGTAGGTTCCCGGATCTTCCTCATCCTCATCCTGAAGCAGCGCCCGCGTCAACAAGCTAGCCACCCAAACCAACGATTCTGGGTCCGAGGCAGCCAGAGCCTCTCGAAGCTCTGACTCTGGTATGCCGTCAAGGTCGCTGTGAGGGCAGGTCAGATCAAGGAGCATGTCATAGCGCGTCTTGTTTGTTGTATTCGTCACGATGGATTTCCTCTTCTTCTGCGCATCTCAGTCACATGCCGCCTCATGTTCCGATGTGTCTCCACAGCCGATCTGCGACAGTTCAATTACCTTCAATCAGAGAATCACGCGATCGCCCAAACGTTGGGACCTGTTGTTCTTCAAACGCCCCTCCCCGCGGTTCCATGAACCCGTGCCCAAGGAGCCTGTGCAATTGCTTCAGTGCACGGAATAGTCGCTGTCGCACCGTCCCGTTCTTGATTCCGAGGATCTCAGCGATCTCAGATGTGCAGAGACCTTCGAAGTATCGTAGGGTCACCGGGTCACGGTACTTCTCCTCCAACAGTGAGACAGCTTTCCTGAGCCGTCTATCGCGCTCACCATCCTCGATATTCTGAGAAATGGTCTCGCCCTCGCTCTTGGGTTCTCCTTCCAAAGACTCAGGTTCGACTTTGATCTTCTTGATGTCCTCGATCCAAACCGAACGGGCTGTTCTTCGAAGGTAAGGTTTCGCAGGAAGTCCCTCATCGAATTTCGAATTGAAGAATCTGATGAAAGACTCCTGGCACAGATCTTCCACCTTGGTTCCCTTGGCTCCCCAACACCCGATGAGATAGGTGACCCACCATTTATGCTTTTCGTAGAGAACAGCACACTTCTTCGGATCTCTATTGGCTCGGAAAGCTCCAACCAGTTTCACGCCACGAACCTCATCGTTTCTACCATCCATGCTTTACTCCCTATCCCTATACTGCTCGATCTTCAAGGCCGTTACGGTTTTTCTGCTGGGAAACCTGCGAGAGAGGGGTGGTCCCGTGCCACTGGACGTTCTACCGTGCCTGCGGACACGAGGCGTTCGAAGTGTGTCACAGTCTTAGCGTGAAGACCGATCCCTGCCATGATGGTTCTCCCGTCGAGCGGATCGGTGGGCCTGGCGCGTTCTCACTGCCCCGTATGGTGCCAAGATTCTGCCCAACTCGAATCGGCGGTGCCATCGCGAGTTCTTTCAAGTCCGAGTTGGAGCCGCAGCATGATCTTCGGCCTGAGAATCTTCCAGATGATGGTGGACTGTCGCGATCGAACCGGCTCTGGTCGATCGAGTATTCCCGATAGCTGGCTGGCGCAGGCGTCTCACGGCAAGTACTGTGGGCCGAGAACCACGTCACTTTGCACGTCACTTAGGCTACGCATAAGTTGCCATGCCAGTGCGCGATCAGTGCGCACCCGGTCTAAGGGCGCCCGCTATACTGCGCACCGGCTACTGCTACGTCCGCACGGGTGGAGCGGTGCACGAAGACGCCTCGAAGCTCAGGTGAACGCCTAGTGGAACACCGCTGAGTGGGCGAAACTTCAATCCCCGCCACCGTCGAGGTCGCCATCAGTCTTCGCACGCTCATCTTGTCTCCTCCCTCTTGATGTGTCCTCCGAAGTACTTCTCGTCCATAGAACCATCTTGGTAAAATTGCATGAACGCCATCACGCCACGCCAAGAAAAACTGGATGGGCGCGGCGAGGAATCTTCAGCCACGCTACGGCTGGTCTCGGACCAAGAGTCACTGGGCGGTTTGCTTCTGTTCGGATTAACGGCGAATGGACGCCGATGTGGGTTCGCACGAAACCTGAGCGGAAACGACGCCAGGACAAGGGTCCCCGTGATGAAGCTCAAAGAAACGCTCAATCGTCATGATTGTGATCCTTCTTCATATGCCGCGCCGGTCCAACTGTGGGTGCTGATCAGCGCGGGAGCCAAGAGGCGACAAGAGTCACGCAGAAGAACGCGGCCGCTTGCATTGCCAGCGCCACCAGCCATCCGTGCGGGATCTTCAAGTAGCGACTGTACCCGTAGGCTACCGAGATCGTGGAGAGCGCAATCGCCGCCAGGCTCGCAGCATCAAGCGTGGAGTAGAGCCACGAATAGGCTCCGGCGCCCAAGCCGAGCAAGCCGAGCTGGCGGAGAAGGAGGAGTATGTCCCAAATGAACAGATTACTCATGTAGAGGGTCGGCAGCAGCGCGCACGGTATCATTGCGTACACAACGACCCGCACAACATGATAGCTGCGTACGCGGTGTTGCGCCATGGATTGGCGCAGAATCAGCAATACCCCCAGACCAGAGATGGCCCACGCAAGCCATATTCCCATCATGCGGAGGAGGAACTGCCCCCACAGGGTGGCCGGGCTTGTGGGGTCTCCCCACATTCCGGGATTCGGACCTAGCCCGAACTTCAGCAGCCAACTGTTCAACAGCTTGAGGGCGAAAAACTCAAAGTTGCCTACAAGCGGCGCGAGACCTAGGTACACTACACCAAGCGAGATTAGCAGGGCAGCCAACCCCCGCCAGTCTGCAGGATCATGTAGTTCGGCAGTGCGCCAGAGCTTCCATGGCTGAAACGCGAGCTTCCAGGACGCCCAAAACGAACGTAGCGGTTGGTTCCGCCAGTGGTGCTCAAAGAAGGGTTTCCGCCGAAAACGAAAGTCGCGCAGCGCACTCTCCCAACTGAATGGCTCACCGCATTCAGGGCAACGAGGTTTGTGCAACCCGCAGAGGTGGTAACCGCACTTTTGGCACTTGAGGTGTTCAAGCGGAACCAAGTCGTCCCAGTCGAACGCCAAGCGGCACTCGGGACAATGCGCCTCCCGACGCCCGTGCAGGTTTGCGCCACAGCGTGGGCAGTCCACCGGGAAATGAACCAGATCCCACGGTGGCCCCTCGGTGCATGCGGGACCTGAGGCGCCGACGATCGCGGATTCGGATAGCAAAGCATGCGACATCACACAAGCCTCTCGGACGGTAATGCGGGTACGTCAAGGCTGAAGGCAGTCAGGTCCCGACTCAAGGCACGTTACCCGCGCTCGCAGCTTACGCCCACTCGTGCGTGCGGACCGCCGGATTATGGGAGTGGTCTCCGGTGGGCCCTACTGTTGTCCTCCTGCTCCACGCACAAGTTGGTCAACGCCGTGACGGTACCCTCGCCGCGGTTTGAAACCACAATGTCCAGGTCGCCGTCATCATCGAGATCGCCGAGAGCTACACTGTGCGGCTCAGCGCCCGCTGCGTACTCAGTGTAGGTGAAAGCCCCATCCCCGTTGCTCAACAGGACCACGACGCTGTCGCTCGCCTCGGTTGCTGCCACGATGTCATCGAAGCCATCGTTGTCGAGATCGCCGGCGGCGATGCCACGTTGACGCGTGTCCACTGGCTGAGGGACGGCGCTTTCAAAGGTGCCGTCTCCATTCCCCAGAAGCACGAAGACCGCATCGTCGCTCTTGGTGCTCACGGCCAGATCCGGCAAGCTGTCACCGTTGAAATCGCCGGTAGCGATGCCCCAAGGGTTCGATCCCGTCTCCATTTCTGTCGGGATAAGGAAGCTTCCGTCACCTACACTTAGGACAATCTTGATGGCCCGCGTCGCGCGATCATCGGTGACCGCCAGGTCCTCAATGCCATCGCCGTTGAAGTCCGCGACCGCAACTTGCAATGGACGGCCTCCCACCGTGACGAGTCTAAGCGTATCAAACGCCCGCCCGCCCTGGCCGAACAGAATTCCGACGTATCCTTCGCGTCGCACTGCCACCACGATGTCCAACGCTCCGTTGCCGTCGAGGTCGGCCAGTGTGACCCCGGCAGGGGCTGCACCTACGTCAAAGGTGACCGGTCCGTCGAAGACCCCGTCACCGGTGCCGTAGTAGAGGCCCAGGTCGGTGCCGTTTCGATTAGTGATCACCACGTCTTTAAGCCCGTCCGCATCGAGGTCGCCAGCCACCACGCCGAAGGGAGCCGCTCCCGCATCGTAGGTGACGGCCGGTTCGAACGTACCCTCGCCGCTTGCGTACAGCAAGCCCCAGTTGTTGCTAGCGCTGTTGACCACCACCAGATCGGGCGTGCACTCGTCTGCCTCGTTAATCAGGGCGATGCCCTTGGGTTCTTGCCCGCCGGTGCTGAATGAACGGGTTGAGAAGCTCAACGGCCGGTCGCACACCGGTCCCGGCTCGGCACAGTTCGCTTGCAGGATGCAGACTCCATCCTGGCAGATCTCTCCTACAGGGCACTCGATTGCCAAGTTGATGCAGACACCCTCGCTGCAGAAGTCATCGCTGCACGCATTGTTGTCGTCACACTCGAAATCTTCCGCGCACACCGCTACACAAGAGCCATCCCGGCACTGCTTTCCCGGTGGGCACGGCAGTGGGTAGCTTATGCACGACCCACCGACGCACTCGTCCAGCGTGCACGGGTCGTCGTCATCGCAGGTCCGTAGCGTGCTGACACAAACGCCGTCGGCGCAAGTATCCTGAGTGCACAGATCGTCGTCGTCACAGTCTGCGTCGTCTGTGCAGCATTCAGAATCAAGATCACGGACAGTGATCGTGACGGTGTCCACTGCCCGGTAGTCGGAGTCATTCGTAACGGTCAATTCGAAGGCCAACTCCTGATCACCACACACCTCCGGGGCGTTCAGGCAAGGTGCTGCCGTGAACGGATTAGCCAGGGAGACCTCTGGGCCGCTCAGTTGCACCCACTCGTACGCCAAGGCGCTGCCATTCGGGTCGGCCGAGTTGCCGCCGGTAAGGCAGATGGGACTGCCCTCGTTCACCGACTGATCGATACCCGCGTCAGCCCGAGGCGGACCGGCGTCTTGACTCTCGCCGACCGAAACCTGCACCGTGTCCGTGTCTGAGTTGCAGCCGTCCGAAACTGTCAGGGTGAATGCGTATACGCCGTCCGCCGCCGGTACGAAGCTGGTCTCGGCTCCGTTGGCGTTGCCCAGATCGACGTTGGGTCCCGAAGTCTGCTGCCACGCATAGGTCAGCGGGTCACCATTGGGATCGGTGCTCGCACGCCCGCTCAGCACCGCCGCGTCGCCGATCTGAGCATTACGGTCGGCGCCGGCGTCGGCCGTAGGAGCTCCAACGCCTACCTCACAGAGGACCTCGCCAATGTCCACTCCGCCGCACCCCCAGGCGGTGAACAGAGCAGCCGAACAGATCAGTTGCAGGCAGACAAAACGCGCCCCACGAATTCGAGTTCCGTTCATCGGCTTTCTCCTCATGCAGACGGTCTATGGTTACGGGTGCCACCTCCTCCGGTGGCTCCCCACGCTAAGACACGCGGAAGGCGTAACAGAATCGTCTCACGAAATCTCGGGATTCCCGAACCAGGGTCTGCGAGGCGGGAGCACGGACACAAGCATGTTAGCACGAGACCGGCTACGCTAAACAGGAAGTGGTTGTACCCCTACGCGCCGCGCCTGACTTGCCGGACACGCGGAGCGGAGGGCATTCTCGCTGATGAGCGGTTCCGACGATCAATCGGGTGTTTGGGCCTCTGTATCCGGGGCAACCTCTGGTGGAGGCGCCGCCTGTGCCGCCGGCAGCTTCGCTCGCCATTCGACGGCTTTGGCATCGTAGCCGCTTCCGGGCTCGGATTCGTCCCAGGCGGTGTACAGGTAGACCAGGGCCTCCAGGACGCGACCTGCCCTAAGCTCGGACTGTACGGGGGGCAAGTTGGCGATGATCTCCTGGGCCGTCAAGAGGTGTTGTTCGGCTTCAGGGAACTGCCCGGATCCCGACAGCACCTGCCCCAGGCCCCAGTGGCAGTCCGCCACGCGTGAAGACCCCATAGGGTGTTTTTTCCCTTCGGTCTCGAAGATCCCTAAGGCCTGGCAAAACAGCGCTTCAGCTGCGGAGAACTGTCCAAGTTCCATCAGTGTTTGCCCCAGGCCGAACTGGCTGTCTGCCGTGCGTAGATGTCCGTCAGGGTACTTCTCTCTTTCGGCCTCGAATATCTGCAAGGCCCTGCGAAACTGCGTCTCGGCGTCGGCGTACTCACCTATCGCCAGCAACACATGGGCATAAACTCCTCGGCTTGCCGCAACAACATAATGTCTGTCGCCCCATATTTCGCGGCGCAGAGCAAGTGCCTTACGGGCAAGCGGTAAGGCTTCGGCATACTGCCCTCTCAGGTATAGCATGCCCGTCAGATTCGTAAGGCACGTCGCGACCAGTGGCACTTGGGCCTCTGTCTCCCGTAAGACCGCGAGTGCCTCACGGCACCACATCTCGGCCTGAGAAAGCTCTCCTTGTCGTTGGAGTATTGCAGCCAAGTTCAGCATGGTCGTAACGACGGCTGGATGTTCGTCGCCCAGTCTGCGGTAGATGGCGAGCGTTTTGCGGAGCAGCAGTTCGGCTTCCTGGTGGTGCCCCTGGTCACTCTGCGATCCCGCCATTCCTGTCAAAGTGTCTGCTACGTGCTTATGTTCTTCACCCAGCGATTCACGATAGGTTGCCAGCGCTTCCTGGTATAGTTGATCGGCCTCCGCGTAAGCTCCTGTTTCTCGCAGTAAACCTGCCAGGTTCTTCATACTGGCTGCCACATCTGGATGGTCGTCGCCCAGAAACGTACGCAGCCGCTTCAGGCCTTCGCGGTACAGCGGCTCGGCAGCAGCATAGTCACGTCTTGCTAACAGAAGTCCCGCCAGGCTGTTTAGGCTTCTGGCAACATCAATGTGCTCGGCGCTCAGCGACTCGCGGCGTAGTGCCAGGGCATTGCGATACAACGATTCAGCTTCGGCATACGCACCTTTGGCCAGCAGACAGTCTGCCAAGTTGGTTTGGCTTGCTGCCACCTCAACGTGTCCTTCGCCGTAAACTTCGCAGTGCAGATCCAATGCACGGCGGAGATGCAGTTCTGCCTGATCGTACTGCCCGAGTGCTTGGTGGATTGTGCCCACCGTGCCGAGCAGTTCTGCCTGCACTTGGGGTTGGTCCTCGAACTCGACTGCAATGGCATCGACAGCAGGAGAGAGGATGCTGATACCCACCACGTTGCGCCCGACATCTGTCATATTCACAAAACTTGCCACCGCGTCGTACTGTGCTAGGAATGCTGCAATCTCTTCTTCTGTCCTCTTGCGCATCCGGCCATCCGTGTCCTCGACCCAGCGGCGTCTCAGGGTGGTTTCGGCCTGCGTACGGTATTGCGTCCCGATTATGCGCCCGACTTTCTCCGTATCGATGTCCCGGAGCATCGTTGCCTGGAATCCTGCGACCTGTTGCGTTTCAGTTGCACGCTGCTCGGCCAGGGCACGCTGCTGCGCTTCTCCGATAGCAAACGCAACTGATACAATCGTCCCGATGATCGATACGAGCAGCACGGCCGCTGCACCGCTAACCAACGCTCTATTCCGCCGGGCGAACTTGCGCACGCGGTAGGCGGCGCTGGGTGGTCCGGCCGCAACCGGCTCGTGGCGGAGGTGCCGCTGGAGGTCGGCAGCCAGTTCCCAGGCAGCGCCGTAGCGGCGGTTGCGGTCCTTTTCGATTGCCTTGAACGTGATCCAGTCCAGGTCGCCGCGAATCTGGTGCCGGAGCGCGCGCAGAGTTGTCTGCCGCCGCGCGCTAACCAGCGCGGACTCGGCTCCGAGGTTGCTGAGCCGGGTGCTCGGCTTTGGCGGCTCGACCTCCCGGATAATCCGCTTAATCTCTGCGTACCCCGCCTGGCGCAAAGACTGCGGATCGAACGGCAAAGCACCCACCAGAAGTTCATAAAGCAGCACACCGAGCGAGTACACGTCCGTGCGCGTGTCAATGTCCGGTGACGTGCCCTCCGCCTGCTCTGGGCTCATGTATTCCGGGGTGCCGATCAGCTTTCCCTGCTCAGTGTAGACGGTATGCTCTGCCAACCGCTGCTCCGTCGCCTTCGCAACGCCGAAGTCTATCACCTTGACCGCAGGCTTGTCATTTTCCACAGTGACCAGCACGTTGGAAGGTTTAATGTCACGGTGAATGACCCCCTTCTGGTGGGCATGCTGGATGGCGGCGCAGACCTCGGTGAACAGTTCGAGCCGTCTCCGAGTGTCCAGCTTGTGCTGGTCGCAGTACTGCGTGATGGGGACGCCCTCCACATACTCCATCACGAAGTAGGGCCGACCGCGTCCCGTGGCCCCCGCGTCGTAGACTGCCGCTACGTTTGGGTGTTTCATCAACGCCAGCGCCTGCCGCTCGCTCTCGAAGCGGGCGACTACCTCCTTGGTGTCCATCCCCAGCTTGATGAGCTTGAGGGCCACCTGCCGTTTCACTGGTTCGGTTTGCTCGGCAAGGTAGACTACGCCCATCCCACCCTCGCCGAGCTGCTCGATAACGCGGTAGGGTCCGACCTGCGCCCCGAGGGACAACTCCTCAAGCACTCCCTTCACGGGCTCTAGCACTCGTCCAACTTCAACCTTCAGGGTCTCGAGAGGCTCATCGCGGTCAACCTGGGACAACATCGCTTCGACCTTCGCACGCACCTCGGCGTCGTCGGGGCAGGCTTGGTCGAGGTATGCGGCACGTTCCGAGTTCGGTAGCTCTCGGGCCGCGTGGAACAGCTTCTCAACGCGCTGGAACTGCTCAGGTGTCATAGGGGGGCTCCGCTTTGCGGCATACCCGGTTCCAGCCCAGAGGGCTTCTTGGAGAGTGGGAAAAAAACCAGGAACCCCTGATACGCCGCCACCACATTCTCCGCGTGTCCTTCTAACGGGTCAACTGACCAAAGAAATCTAGGAGGAACACAGGATGAAACGCAAACGTAATCTACTACCTACAGTGCTGACCATGCTGGCACTGGGTTCGGCGTTTCCGGCCGGAGCGGATGTGATCGAGTGGGTCGGCGACCAGTCCGACTGCACCTGGGGTGGCCCCGGTGGCGACCCACCGTTCGGCTCCTTCTTCGATGGGGGCTTCTGGCACAACTATGTGCCTCCGGGAGAGGAGGACGTTGCCCTATTCGGCTCGGGCTATGACCCCCAGGAAAACCAGACCCGGCCGCATCGCGTGCACTTCGGCGATGTGTGCATCGATCCCGTGTCAGGGTGTTCCGGAGACCATGTCACTTCCGCAGGCGACGCGCTAACGAGTACTCTGGCCATCCAGTCAGGTGTCTGGACCTTCGATTTCAGCGCCGCCTGGGACGCCGGTTGTGGCTGGCCTGAGGGAACGGACTCGGGAACTTACACCGTCACTAACGCTGTCCAAGTAGGACAAACGATGCAGCATACTGGACAGCCGGGCAGCGCTACGCTCACTGTCCTGAACGGTCCGCTTGTTAGTGGGTGGGGCATGCTGGCGCTCGATGCAGACACCGAAGGAGTGGTTACGGTGTCCGGTGCAGATGCAAGTTGGGCAGCTTCGGGTGGCATACTCGTAGGGCATCACGGGCACGGTGGGTTGATCGTCGAGAACGGAGCGGCTGTAGCAAACGGCCACTATCTGCTGGTCGCGGAGCTAGCGGGTTCGTCCGGCGAACTTCACGTTACGGGCCCCGGATCGCTGGTCGATGTAGCCGATCACTTCGTCGTGGGTACCGGTGGTAATGGGCTGGCGATCATCTCCGGGGGAGCAACCTGTGTCAACTCTACGGGGATGCCTGCGCGAATCGGGCAGAATGACGGTGCTATCGGCTCGGTAACCGTAACCGGAGCGGGCTCGAGCTGGTCCGGTATGGGACAGTTTCGCATCGGCGGGTGGGGCTTCTTTGACGGGGACTTCGCTCGTGGCACGCTCGACGTTTTAAACGGTGGCTGGGTGGAGTGCGAAAACGCCATCATTGGGGATGGTAACCCAAACGCCGTCGGCTCGGTCGTTGTGCAGGACACCGACTCCCATTTGGGTGCGTCCAACTTCATCTGGGTTGGAGACGAAGGGCGAGGGACTCTACAGATTCAGGATGCCGGCGCGGTCACGGCTGGTTCATTGATAGTCGGACGGTCATTCGGTTCCTGTGGAGCGCTCGAGGTCAGCTCCGGTGGGTCACTCGAAACCGGCGAGGCCGTGGTCGGGCAACACGTAGCCACGCTCGACGATGCTAGAGCAACCATCGACGGATCAAACTCAAATTGGAGCATCGCCGGTCATCTGCACATAGGCAAGGCCGGCGCCGGGATGATGTCGGTGAAGAACGGAGGTACCCTGCAATGCACGCCCGAAACTCAAGCACGCCTGGGTGAAGATGCAGATGCCGAGGGTCACGTATCGGTTGACGGCGTAGACTCGGTCTGGGATGCCCCCGATTCCGTGTACGTTGGCGTCAATGGCAGAGGCTTCGTTTCCGTGACCAATGGGGGTACTATCGCTGGCGGCAGCCAGACCGTCTGGATTGGACAGCACAACGGCGCCGACGGAGAGGTGTGGATCATGCACGAAGGCTCAAAGTGGACCGGTATTGGCGACCTCTACATCGGCGGCTCGGATTCTGCCGTCGACGGATTTATGATGATCATGGGAGGCTCGGTTGACTGCGAAAGGGCAGCCCTTGGATTTGGCAGCGAGGACGTTGTGGGACACCTTGTGATCGGAGGCTCCGATGCTCAGTTCATCGCATCAGAGTTCATTGAAGTCGGGTGGGCGGGGCAGGGGGAATTGGCCGTCGGTTTTGGCGCAATCGTCGAGGCTCCATACGTAATCGTGCACTCGTCCGGAACCGTACGAGGTGTCAGCAAGCTCCGAGGGATGCTGTTCAGCGAAGGCCGGGTGGAACCGGGCGATCCTGCCGGAGTGTTGACGGTCGAAGGCGACTACGAGCAGACCGAAGGGGGGACGTTGTCCGTGGAAATGCGGAGCACGGGACATGACCGGCTAGCGGTCACTGGTCACGCCCACCTCGATGGGACGCTTGAGGTGACCTTTCTGGAGGGCTTTGAACCTCAGCTGGGTGATGTCTTTACGGCCCTCACCTTCGCCTCTCACAGCGGGAGCTTCGCGGAACTGGACGTCCCCAGCCTACCCGGTGGTTTGACGCTCTTTCCGATTGTCGACGATCAGAGTCTGAAACTGGTAGTTGCAGCGACTGGCGATTTCGATGGCGACGGTGACACGGACCTCGATGACTACAATATCGTCGAGGGCTGTTTGGTCGGCCCGGACGTGACCACTCCGACGCCGGGTTGTGACCCGGAAGACTTCGCCAACGTTGATCTTGAAGGCGAAGACGGCGATGTGGATCTTGCCGACTTCGCGGTTTTTCAGGCCGCGTTTTCGGGTTCTTCCTAGGCTATGGGCAGATCGCACTTCAGGTTTCGACGCCCGGCCGGGGCCCCGGCTGGGCGTCTGACCTGCCAGAGGAGCCGCGCAGACAACTTCGCAGGGTACCCCTGATCCCAGGATGTGGCTCTGCAGTTAGCCCAGTTCGTCTGCCAGCCAGGCCTTGGCAAACGCCCAGTCGCGCGCCACGGTCACCCGCGCGACTTTCAGAGTTTTTGCGATCTCCTCCAAGGTCAGCCCCCACAACACGCGCAGCTTGACCACTTCTGCTTTGCGTGCATCAAGCCTCTCCAGGGCCTCGAGGCAATCGGCAAGAGCAACCATACTCGTGGGCGACTCGTGGGGAGACCGTGGGCTATCACGTTCGGGATCGAGAGGCACTTGTACCCAATGCCCACCGCGCTTGGCGGCGCTGCGCTCGCGCTCGTAGTCCAGCAACACGCGGATCAGGATCCTGGTGGCGACTGCAAAGAAGTGGCCTCTGTTGTCGTACTTGCTCCGCTGCTTTATGAGCCGCAGGAAACTCTCGTTGACCAAAGCTGTCGGTTGCAGAGTGGCGCCGGGCAGGCCGGGTCCGAAGTGACGTTCCAGATGCCTCTTGGCCAAACGCCGAAGATCGTCGTTGACCGCCGTCATCAGCGCATTCAATGCACCGTCCTGCCCCTCATTCAGGTACTGCAGCAGAACCGTGATGTTCTCGTTGGTAGACATCCGCTTGGTCTCCGCGGGCTCGCTGCACTATCAGGGGAAGTACATTCTACTTCGAACGCGCCTCCGGAAAGGCAAGCGAATCGCCAACTTCCCCTACGCCGTCCCAACAGACTGAACCTACCGCCGGCCTCCCTACTTGCAGAACGGCCTGTATAGGGGATCTTGGCGGCATTGGCGTTGGCGTTCTGCCGAGTCAATTCGGTCGAGTGCGGCCCGCCACCTCGCGTATCCGCGCGCGAACTCCCCCGAGGGCGTATCCAGGAACTCGAGATAGATTGGCACGTCTTCAGGCACTACGAGTTGCATGTCCAAGCAGTCAAGCTCTCGCAAAACTTCCCGGAGCACAGAGTCATCACCTTCCTTGTCGTCATACGCACACCCGACATCCTCATCATCGGGAAAACGCCGTGCTGCCCAATCCCAGACCTGCTGCGTCGTAAGCTCTTCGCGCTGCCACGCTGTTAGGACCTTCGCCACGTCCTGACGGGAAACGGTTCCTCTGTACATGGACTGAACTCCGTTGTGCAGCACCTAGCGCTCCCACCGCTTTCCCAACGTCAAGGCCCTTCTCGGCTTTCGGAGCGTGTCATTCGCCTCGCAGCTATCATCGGCCCCCATCTTATCGAACGAGCGGTCACGCCTGCAAGTTGGTGATCGGCGTGCAAAACGTCCCCCAATAAGGCGATGATAGCCGCAGGCGACAGCTCATTCTCGACCGTAGGGGCTCGGCGAGATGGTGGTCGGACAAAGCCTGGAAGAGCTGCGATCGAAGGGATATCGCGTCTATCACGATATCCAGGAGAAGGGCTACAACATTGACCATGTTGTCATCGGTCCTGGTGGCGTCTTCGTGATTGAGACCAAGACGATCAGCAAACGGGTTTCCGGCAACCCAAGGGTCAGCTACGACGGCAAGCGTGTTCTAGTCGATGGGCATGCGCCAGACCGAGATCCCGTCACGCAGGCCAAGGCGGCCGCCGACCGAGTCGTGGAGATTCTGGTTCGAGCTACCGGCAACCGCCCGAAAGTCCGACCGGTCGTTCTGTATCCCGGCTGGTGGGTCGATAAGCAGCCCAAGGGTGTCAAGGTCTGGGTTCTCAACCAGAAGGCCTTTCCGAAATTCATCGACAATGAGCCCTTGGTACTCAAGCCCGAGGAGATCACCCTATTGTCTGCGGCACTTGAGACTCACGTGCGGGCCAGCAGGTGAGGCCAGTGGTTTCGCTCCGTGGCGGGCACGATACGTCTTCACTCCTGAACGACTCGGACTCACACTGCTTGCCGACCAGGGGCTCGTGTAGGGATGTGATCCCGCAGATCTGGATGGTGACGGCGATTGTGATATGGAAGGCATCGCTGCCTTTCAAACGGCCTTTGATGGGCAGTAGTCAGCAAAACGTTGGACGCCGGTGACGGCCACTTGACCTGCAACTAGTATGCAGCTAAAACCGCGACCAACATGCTTGGCATGCACGACATGCAGAGCTGTTTCGTTGTTTCCAAGGCGTGCTACTTTCTGTAACTCACGGATTTGGAGCAACTTCCGCGCTGTGAGCTGGTTTGGCTCACAATTCGGAGGAGGCTGTTGGCGCTCATCACCCCCAGCACCGGGCGGATCTGTGGCTCTCAGGGGGCCGCACCCGCGATCACCCTTTGACCTCGGAGAACCCTCGTGCAACAGGTAACGATCCATACGAACTTCGGCGAGATGAACCTCAACTTCCTGCCCGACAAGGCCCCGCAGCACGTGGCAAACTTCGTAGAGCTGGCCAGCTCCGGGTTCTACGACGGCAAGGCGTTTCACCGGATCGTGGACGGATTCATGATCCAGGGCGGCTGCCCGCGCGGCGACGGTACGGGCGACGGTCCCCGCCGCCTCAAGGCGGAGTTCAACGATACCCCCCACGTGCTTGGCACGCTCTCGATGGCCCGCGCCCAAAACCCCGACTCCGCCTCCTGCCAGTTCTTCATCTGCTTAGCCGACGCCAACTTCCTCGACGGCCAATACTCCGCCTTCGGCCAGATCGCCGACGACGCCTCACTCACAGTCCTCAAGAAGATCGGCAAAGTCCCCACCCAAGACCCAGGCACCGGAGAGAAATCTGCTCCCCTCGAACCGGTCACTATCGAGAAGATGACCGTGGCCGAGACTACGGAGGGGTAGGGAAGCAAGTTGAACTGCGCTGTTTGCGACAATGGTACGTGTTGGTAAGGAGTTGACAGAATACCAGCATGTGTGGTGCATCACCCGTGTAGCCCGCATGGTCGAGGTGCCCCAGGTCTTTGACATCAACGGCCACCCCGCCCGCCACGTGAGCGACGGACGGGGCGGTGTAGCAAACACTTGGGTGGCCTGTTAGTCTCTCCCCATGCTGCTACGGAAGCGGCCCGGTGAAGTTGGCTTGCAGTTCTGCAAAGTCTTCGAGGTCGACATCGCAATCCAGATCCAGATCACCGATCGGGCGTCCTTCGTCATCCACATTGATACCGGGAGGGGTGTAGTCGCAGTCGTCCCCCTCGTTTGACACGCCGTCGTTGTCGATGTCCGGATCGCACTCGTCGATCAGCCCGTCCCCATCGAAGTCGGGTTCCTCCTCATCACAGACACCGTTTCCGTTACAGTCCGGACAGACGATCAGGGTACCGATCGACAGAATATCGGCTTCACCATCAGCAATGGCCTGAATGAACTCACCCTCATTGTAGACGTGGGCCACGGCAACATAGACCTCGTATGTGCCCGGAGTCGGTGGGTCGACAATAAAGTTCAGTTCGCACTGGCCCGACGCCCCGCTTTCCCCTGGGGCGCCGCTATAACATGTGCCTTCGTGGTTGTTATCTAATGCCACGCCAAGGAACATGATGTGACCCGGTGTACCGCTGAGTTCCCAGTCGAACCCTACGGTAACCTCCAATCCCACAGGCACGGGATTAGGCTCAATGCTCTCGTTGTCCACGTTGAGGCAGGTATAGTCACAACCATTCGGAGAGCATAGGTCGCACGGGTCGAACGTTGTGTAACGAAGCTCTCCCCCGCTATCGTCACCAACGTACGCCAGATACGCGATATGGGCGATCCCGCCATCGTCGAATTCAAACGCGCAGGCCTCGTTACGTCTCCATACACGGTCTTCAATCGGATACATCATCATCCAGGAGCTGTCCACATATGCGGCCAGTGCAGGATCGTATGTGTCCGTAGCCTCATCCTCGTCGACGCCATACAAGATGTACGGGACATCATTGTATACTGCGACCTGCGATGTCACGGCCAACTCCACACCCGGCACGGGCACAATCGTCCAATCGTCAAGCGCAGCCCCTGCATCATGCCAGGCGAGGTACAGCTCCCACGGGTCGCCTGCCCCAGGTCTCAATGAATAACTAACGTAGGCCCGGCAATTGGAATCGAAGGCTAATCCGCCGCGCCCGATCCGGTACATGTACGCCCCGGTCGTAATCACGCCTGGCCCGTCCCAACCCGTGCCGGTATCCTCCCAGTACCTCAGTTCTCCGCCACTCAGATACGCGGCCACCAATCCCAGACGACCATCGTCACATTGCGCAAGGCCGTAAGGATCCGTAACGGATGGGCTCAGAATATCACACTCAGTCCATACATCTCCAGCATACTCACGATAGCATAACGGGCCACCGTTGTGACTCCCCGTATTATACACCAAACCGAACTCATCACAGCCCGTGTTAATAATGATGGGCAGATTGAAATAGTCATCCTCAATCTGCTCGACCGACCAGGACTCTCCGACCCGATAACTGTAATACCCGTCTCGGTCTCCGTACGTCCCGCCGACCGCGTAAACGACGTGCGGCTCGCAATTCTCATCGCATTCATCATAAGCGAGATCCGGGTACCGTGAAGTCTCGCTCTCGAGAGTCCAGCGGTCCCAGTCGTCCACATCGCATTCTGCAAAGTAGGTCGAGCCAGCATCTACGGAGTACACCACGCCCGGAGAAGCGTCGCACAGGGCAAGATCAAACTCGCCCGCGAGCACCACAGGATCGATGACCGCAGGGCAGCCGTCTCCTCCGAGAGAGATCGGGATAATGTCGGCCGAAGCAACGTGGGGCATTACGAGAACTATATCCAATACCACAATCAGTGAGATAATCATCCGCTTGTACATGTGAGTGTCCTCCTATGTTGGGAATACTGTCTACTGTCACCTGGAGCCAGGCCGTAAGTGTTTGCCTGCTCCACACGAATCTGCTTCCCTTAGTCTTGATTGGGGACTGTTGAAATACACCTCCTTTCCCCCTGCTGTCCCTATATGTGACGCTCTTGACCTCCACTGCGTGAATGCGCGGAGGTGTGGAAGGAACGATAAAGTTCTATCGAGTTCTTCAATTACTAATCAAGCTCGCCTATTGCTTGTAATGAACGCATGGCTCGTTCCGCAAACGCCAGGGCGCGTTTCTGGTTCAACACGTGAGATGTTCGGCTAATCCCGGTGGTAACGAAGTAGCAATCAACGTGCGGCAGCAATGGCACTATGTTCTCGGATTTGGCCCGGAAGACCATCGCCAGTGGGTGTACGCCAATTGCAGAGCATATTCGCCGAGCTTCTTCGACATTCGGCGGTTCATCGGTTCCGGCAGGGGTGATCGCAATGACGTCCACATGCCTTAGGGCAGCACTGAGGGCTAATTCGAGTTCTTCCTTAGAGGATTGGAAGTCGAACGCCACGCCGCCAAAGTACAAACCCTCCCAACCGGATTCCTGGCGGGCTGTTCGAATCGCTGTCGCTGCCTCTGAGGAGCGCGCGTTGGCACCAGCGTTGTCAACCCAGACGCCCCGTACGCCTTGGGGTAGTCGGCAGAACACGTCCTGCGGTCGCAGGTCGAGACATTTGACGCCGAGGAACAGGTCAGGGTATCGCATCACAGCGGTCCGCGCGATTCTCAACAGCTTCTGGTGCCCGATGCCATGGTTGACCAGGAACGCGCCGTCCGCTCCAACTTTCCGGACGACTTCGAGTCTACGCATCGCCTCTTCCTCATCACGACTGTGAATCACGGGCAAGAAGACCCGCTCACGGTTCCCGAAGAACTTTTTGAAGCGTTCACGCTTGTGAACCGAGTTCTTATTGACATCGATAGCCGGTATCCGGGGCATCTTGGAACCTCTTTTCGATCAGGCGAATTTCCCCCACCTCAATATGACCTTCCATCTGGCTCGGGTGATCTTTCATCGATCACGAGAAAAGCTGGCCGTGCGTCGTGGCCTGATGTTTGTATCGAAGCCCCCTGGAGGCTTGGGGCAGCGTACGGGCGATATGGCAGAGACGTCTTGGATGGTTGCGTGCTAGACGCAACGGCTTGTGAGGCGACTATTTAGCATCCTGCTGGCGTGATCCAGCGTTCAGTGCGATGAGGCTTGGTTGTGGAGTGCAGTGTGGGAGAGGGTCGATCGTGGCGGGCGGCTGGCGGCTGAGGAGGAGATCGCATCCCAGGGTTTCGCATTCAGATTAGTGGCACTTTGCACTGGGTTAGGTCAAGAGCAGAGCCTCACCGGTCACTCCCACCTACAAGCTGATTGTCACCGCTCGTGCGGGGCAGCCAGGGCGGTTCTTGACCGCATTTGATCCACTGTGATCATCCCTGTTACACTTAGCACAGACGCTCCCAAGGAGGGGCTGACCTCGGTACCGTCTTCGTGAGGGGCAGGCATGACTCAAGTGGCTGACTGGACCAGAACCACGATCGACTGTGATACGCTGATCGCGCGAATGCGCGATCCGGACGATAAAGAGGCGTGGTATCCGGTCGAGCAACGATACGGGCCGCCGGTGCAGGCCTTTGCCAAGCGATTGGGGCTCGGGCTTGAGGATGCCCAAGACGCCCGGCAGGAGGTGATGCTGGCGTTCGCGCAGGCCATCCGCGATAATCGTTTTGACCGCAAGCGCGGCCGCCTTCGCGATTTCCTGTTCGGGATCGCCAAGAGGAGAATTCTGACAATTCGCACTCGCGTAGCGCGCGAACGGCGATTCGCCATACAGCCGGACCAGTCCAGCTTCTTTCGGCAGTTGGCGGGCGAGGACGAGTGGGAGAAGCTCTGGGACAAGGAGTGGCAGCTTGCCGTGCGGGCACACTGTCTGAAGGAAGCACAAGAGCATTTCAGCCCCGCCACGTACTGGGCGTTTCATTTCAAGGCGGTTGAGGAACTCCCATCGGCTGAAACAGCTGAGCGCTTGGGGAAGACCATCTCTGCCGTGGATACGGCGACGTTCCGCGTTCGCGAGTTCCTCGGTGAGATACATCCGGCGATGGAGGATATCTTTTGACGACGGAGCCGGACGAGTCGCTGGATGAAATTCGCCAAGCTGTACGCGCGTACCCGGATGTTGCGGATCAACTTCCGACGGTCACGGTAAACAAGTGTGGCCAGCCTCCTTCGGCATCCACGGCGACAGACGCGCTGCCTCCGCCGGGGCATTTCCCGCCCCACCTTGAAGTCAAGTGCCGGATTGCTCAAACCCAGATGTCGACGACATGGAAGGCGTTCGACCATGACTGCAAGGCGTTCGTTGTCATCAAGGAACCTCGTACGCATATCGTCATTGATCCCGATGCGATCAAGCGGTTCGTGCACGAAGTGGAACTCGTCGCCAAGATGGCCCATACCAACATCGTGCTGTTTCGGATGACCCACCTGTCTGAACCGCCATACTACTTCACCATGCCGTTCATCGAGGGCGAGCACCTTGACGTGTATTGCGACCGCCCTCAGGCTTCATTCCGGGAGCGGCTGCGATTGTTCTTGACTGTGTGCCGGGCTGTCATCCATGCCCATCAGCAAGGTGTGATCCACCGGGACCTTAAGCCGAACAACATCCTTGTTGACGAGGACGGCAAGCCGCACTTGCTCGACTTCGGTCTGGGCCGCCTGTTCGACTCGCAAGTCGAGCATCCGCCGGCCGATGCCGGCTCCCCCATGGGAACCCCAGGCTACATGGCGCCGGAACAGGCGAAAGGTCTGCCCGGTGACATCCGCACCGACGTCTACGCTCTCGGCGTGGTTCTCTTCCGACTGCTCACCGGCAGACTCCCGCTAGAGCCGGCGCAGGACCTCACGGAGATGCTGCGACGCATTCGCGAGGATGCGCCTGCCGAACCAATCAAGCTCAAGCCAGACCTCAATTATGAACTCAATGCCATCGTGCTCAAGGCGCTGGCCAAGAACCCTGACGAGCGTTATCAGAACGTTAACGGATTAGCGCAGGACCTCGAGGATCATCTGGTTGGCAAGCCGGTCATCGCGCTCCCACGTACCATTCCGTACCTTGCCAAGAAGTGGCTGCTGCGGAACAAGTCGGCAGCCGCGATAGGCGGCCTTGTGCTGATTGGCATCGTCGCGTTCACTGCTTTCGCTGCGGACCTTTGGCATAGCGAAACTCAACGAGCAGCCGAGAAGCACATCAAGAACGTAATGACAGGCCGCTTTCAGACGGCGCGCGATGATCCGGTTAACGCGTCGGGGATACTGTGGAAGGAGCACCTGAACCACGAATCGATTCGCACGCGCTTTGCACTATGGGAGTTCTACCGTCGCTATCCGTGTGTCTGCTATGTAGACGGACACGGTCGCCAGACGGACGTGGAGTACAGCCCCGACGGCAAATGGATTGTCACCGTGGGATGGGACGTGGCGAACAATGGGCCGGACGATGGGCGACTGATCATCTATGCGGCGGCGACCGGTCACGTCGTGCAACAGATCCCCACCGAGCGAGTCAGGGCAAGGTGTGTGTGTTTCGGGCCACAAGGAAAGCGCCTGTATGTCGGTTGCGCCGACGGCAACATTCGCGTATGGGATGTCTCAGCAGGGACCAAAGCCTTGCAAGGCGATCCGGTGCTGACGTTAAGCGTGACACAAGAGCCGATCAGGTGCCTAGCAGTAGCCCCAAACGACGGTTGGCTAGCCGCCGGTACTGGTTACGCGGAGGGTACGGTTTACGTCTGGAGGATGACCGGCGATAAGATTCTGCCAAATGCAGCATGCCAGTGGAGAGACCTGGGCCTAGGCGTTGGGGATCTTGCATTCTCCTGCGATTCATCACGATTGGCATGCGGTGCCGACGGATACTGCCCCGAATCCGATCTACCCCATGGAGGTGTGTGGGTTTGGGAGCTCCCAAGTGGCGAGCAGGTTGGCCGTCGTGTCGACGGCCAGTGTCGTGCTGTGCTCTTCTCAAGTGACGGCGAGCGCGTTTTCTACGAGCGCACAGTGACAGACCGTAAGCCTCAGCTAGCTGTCTGGAACTTGGCGAATGGTGACGAGGAAGTGCTTAACGCCACGCCCCAAAGAGGCATTCGCTCCATCGATTCACTTGGTCATGTCGCTGGACGTTTCATCGCGTTTGCCGCCGGCGACGGCCGCGTTCGCTTTTATGATACGGAACAACGGCAGATATGTAGCCCGCTCGGGTTTCACGACAGTAGTGTGTCTGACCACATCGACGTCTGCTTCTCGCCCGACGGGCATTTCGTCGCGTCGGTCGGCAAAGACGGTTTACGGGTCTGGGAGTCTTCTTCGGCATCGAGTGTACAACTAGACCCGGGTAATCCGGCAGGCTGGAACCAGCATGTGCTGTCGATCGTCAACGATGATGGCTCACCTGTAGCCACGCTCGAGAAGGTTCATGCGGGAGAGGTATTTGAAACGCGATACAATAACATCGGTCTATCCAGACGGCATGACCTGTTCTCCGTCCCTGCGTTGAACGCGGTTTGGGTAGTCGCGGGGTACGATACAACAGCATGCGAAACGGCAAGGATCAGTCCTTTCCTTGCAGTCGTGCCCGGCGAGAACCAGAAACTCGCTCACCCTATCCTCTCAGACGCCGGCGACAGGCTAGCGCTCCTATCCTCTGCGAAAGACGTTCTGCCGAGGCGCGTCGTTACGATCGACATCTCCAATGTTGGCGAGCCTCCCCTCGTAATCGATAGCGGTGCGGGTATTAGTGCGTGCCCATGCTGGCTTGAAACAGATTCCAGGCTTCTTCTGTTGGGCCTTATAGATGGCTCCTTGCAGGCCTGGAGGCAAGGCTTGCCGTATGGGGCCGACAACCCGGAACGCATAGATGTCCCGCAGTTCAATACTGGATGCTCAGCCATTGCAGTCACCAGCGACGGTCAGTATGTAGCAACATCCAGCGAGGGAGCGCATGACATCGGGCGCGTTGCCGTGTGGCATTCCAATGGTCTAAGTCTGGCTAACCACACATTTGCCGAGGTGTACGGGAGGCCATTCGTGTTTCCAACCCATCCGTACGCGTGGACCATCGCGTTCGTGAAAGACCGCGATGGCCGCTTACTGGTAGCCACCGGCGGGAGTGTTCGGGAGGTCCACGTTTGGGAAGTGGAAACCGGGGAATTGGTGACCAAGTTGATAGGCCATCGTGACGCCATTCGCCAGTGTATTGCCTTGAACGAGCGCATGCTCGTTACAGCTTCGGATGACCACACGGTGCACGTGTGGGACGTTTGGGAGCAGGAGGAGGTGTGTGTGCTCTACGAAGGCCGCACTGACGCGCCTTTCATTTCCGTCCGCGACGGCCGCATCGCGATTGTCGATGGAGATACGCTGACGATCGCTGACACGCGTGATATCCAGCGCTTTATCGACGGCAACCAGATATCCAAACAGCGAGGAGATGAGTAACCGATCATCAGAACACGTGCCTGCAATGCTTGCATCTCGCGCTACGGCGCAAATCAGCAGAGGGACAAGTCAGACGATTGCAGTTCGGAAAGATCGATTCGGAATCAGCTTGTTTAGTGCCCTCGACGGGTTTGCTCAGGTCAGTTTCCGGGCGTTGACCGGAAAACGAAAACCAGTTCTTGCCAAGCGCGCTGACAAGACACGGGACCGCATCCTTCGCGGCGTAGGCAAGACCTTCGAGGGTCGTGATGATCTTCCGGGCGTCAAGATTGATACTACTCTTGAGGCAGGCCTCCGCCAGGTCCGAGGCTGCATCCTTCCTGGCGGGGCCATACCGCCTGTTCATGCTGCTACCCATGCATTGGCATGTGCTCAACGTCCCTGTTCCAATGCCCGGCACCACGCTCTCCGGCCGTGTGACGTGGAACTCCTGAAGCATTCTCTGCGGTAGCCGCGAAGCCACGCGGCAGCCAGTGCGGTACTTCCGAAGAGCACCCGGCGATTCAAGATCTACCGCCGAATCTCCGCACTAACCACGTAAGCAGCCCTCAGCGATGGTGAGCGCGTGATCCGGTATCTTCCCTTTTTCAGGCCCTGCGATCCACTAACCATCTTCTGGCCTACGGCACCTCTGCTCGGTAGTATGCATCATATTCCCCCGTACCGTTCAGCCCGATAGAACAACCTAACTCGGGCGTGGCTTGGCTTATCGACTCTGGCCGATTTACGCCGCGTCGTGGCTGAGAACGACTGATGCCCCGAGCAATTCGCACAAGATTCGACACCAACTCGTCCACGTTCTATCCTCCCAGCAAGCCATACATCAAGCGACGCAACCTTTGTGTGAGTCTTGACTTCATTGCGTATACGTATGGCTGCGTCAGGTCGTATCTCTCGCACACTCTGTCGATTGACCACCCATCGACCACAATGTGTCGGAACGCCTCGAAGGTCTTGAACTCAATTTCGATGCGCAGTTGCTCAAGGCAGTGACGCAGATGCTCATCGCTCCAGATGCGCTCGAACTCTTCGTCCAATGTTGACTGTGCACCCTGCCACTTGTCGTGGGTTGCGGCCCCGCCCGCACTCTGGCCCCGCCGGCAAAGCATGTTCTGGATGCGATCCTGCGCCAGCGCCGCCAGCCAGAGCTTGAAGCCGCCACCGCACGGGTCGTAGCTGGTGCTAACAATGTGGTCAGCAAGCGTGGCCATGCAATCCGCAGTAACGCTCTTGGCCTCACCGGCCGACAGGCCGCACGCCCGGGCGTAGCGCAGTAGCAGCGCGCGGTAGAGACCGGTGAACTCCTTCCAGGCCCGTGAATCGTCTCGGTCTTTGACGCGTGACAGGAGAGTTCGACGAGTGGCGTCCACAAACATCTCTCCGCGGGGGGTTCCGACACACCTGAAGCAGCTCACACAGGTGAGCCGACCAGTGCGATGTTTGCCCTTCAAATGGTCTTACAGCAACCCAGGCCCGATCTTACGCGCTGTTTCTCGTTTTTCGTGGCGGGGTACGTCGAGGGCCGGAATCGCAGGGTCGCGCCGAGTGGCTGTCGGCTCGAAGTGCTTCCATGAAAGTACGTCGATAGGGCTTAGGACGGGCACCGGGCTGTCTGTTAAAAAACTTCGTGGCGACGTAAGGACTCCCACGGTCGGTGTGTATGTTTGGGCAGAGGCGGCTTGGAATCAGCAATCCCACGGTGGATGGATGCCCAAGCGCTTCGCCGGCTCCGCCGCCCGTTCAGGCGACTTCTCTACGGTCGCAGCGACGGTTTCGTCTTCGGTGGAACGGCGAACCTCTCGAAGCCAGTCATTGTTGGACCGTTCGCGCCCGACGATTGTCCGGCAGCGGTCGCAGCTTTCGAGGTGGGCGGCGATCGTGCGCGCGTCATGTTCATCGCACGCGCCGGCCGTATAGATCGCCAAGTGTTCCTCAGTTGGGCAGCGATCCACCTTTCCGGCCCTCCGCTTAGAACTCACTGAGGTTCGCCGATGATCTCGGCCATCAGCTCCCGCAGGCGCGCTGTCAGGCGCGACTTGATCACATACGCGTTGTTGGCCGTGATGTCATAGACTTGACAGACCTTCTCCACGCTCCAGCCGTCCAGCGCGAGTCGCTGATACGCCTCACAGGTTCTCGGCTCGACCTCTGTGCGCAGCTTGCCCAAGCAGTGCCGCAGATGCTCGTCGAGCCAGATTCGCTCGAACTCGTCCTCCGGCAGACGCTCCCGCTCTTGCGGACGCTTGAACACACCGGTCTCGGCTTGGCATTCGCGACGTTTGCGCAGCCGGTTAATCACGCGCCGCTTGACCATGACTCTCAGCCAGCGCTTGAAGCCGCCACGGCGTTTGTCATACTCGAACCGCCCGATGAACTGGTTGACCTGCGTGAGGCATTCCTGGGCAATGTCCTCGGCGTCGTGCGTATCCAAGCCGCACGCCCGGGCATAGCGCAGCAGGATCGGGCGGTAAATCGCCGTAAATTCCTGCCACGCCTGAGAGTTATCGCGCGCCTTCAGGCGCAGAAGCAGGCTGACGCGGGTCGTATCCATCTCATTCCTCGGCTCTTGCTCAAACAACAAGTATAGCCCCAGAGGATGAACCGACAAACGGCCGCGATCTTCGTGGTTTTGCCCAGTTCCAGCCTCTCTTGACTAAGCTGCTGCCCTGATGGCTCGCGTAGACCCGTGCATGCCGAGTATTCCATCTGCTTCGATCGCGAGAACCGGCGTCTCTGGTATACCTCTGCAACCCGCGGGGGTGATTGGACCTGGAGTGTAGCATGCCTTTGCCTTGGAGCGGAGGGGTGCCTGTCGGTCCAGTTCACCGATGAGCGCTCGAAGAAACGGAAGGTTCTCGATATTGCCAAGAACTGCGTGGCCACCGTTACGTTCGAACCGGGCTATGAATACCGGCCGCCACCACCCCAAGCGATCACACGAGGTAAGGGCGTGCATGGTCTGGTGATCGTCGCGGTCGTGTTTGCCCTCATCTGGCTCATCAAGCGTCGGCGCTCCCGCCTTGCCTGACTGTGGCGTAACATCCAAATGTTCGATCGCGCCTCGCGGATGGCCTTGATCTGGGATCTGTGCGGGGGGCCGCCTGAAAGGGCGGTCCCTATCGCGAACGGACAGGGGCAGGTCAACAATAGCTTACGCAAGAACCCAAAGCGCCCCGGCTGGCGAGACCTCCATAGGTTGTCCAGCGCTGCGGAGGCCGCCGGATCGGCAAGGTGACTCGCGCATCTGAACGGAGCGATCGAACGCAGTTGGCGGCCAATCATTGACTTCTCAATGCCCAAGCCGCACCGGAATCTGGTATGGTACCGGGGTTGAGTTGGCTGGGGATGGAGATCGTCGCGCTTGGAGTTGCCATGGACCAGACGAAAGGGCGGGGGTCCTCGCGATGGTCAAAGCCACGGCTGGCGGAGTCTGATGTGGAATCATGAGGATGTCCTGGCCAGCATTGCGAGACGCCGGACGGCACCCAAGTGCAAGTGGCCAGATTCTCTCGGCAACACGCTTCCGCGTGGTGCAACCTGAGAGTGAGAACATCCCTCATTCAACCGTCACAACCATTATTACCTGCATCGGGGGAGGAAAGGACGGCCTCCCGGGCCCTCTTCGCCGGTTGGTTCTGTGACGGTTGGGGCTTGCCTCCAAGTGGAGACCCTCATCAGGCCATTTCGGCTACAGTCATTCCGGCTACGTAGGTGTTATCGTAAGTCACTTGCCGGCAGCGAGTGCGGTACATTCGGGAGGGAGAGGCCTCATTCTTGATTGGCTGCACCCTGAGCTTGCGTGCTCTGACCGTTTGCGCGGTCGTCTGGGTATACGCCTGGAGAGCTCTTCTGCAGTCGCGATGCGATCAGCCGCCGCTACCCGTGAATGCGACCTGGAACATGGCGAAGTCCGCCAGGTCCGTGTCTTCATCGCCGTCGAAGTCGAGGCAGCCGCAACCCGCTCCGAGCCCGCCGCTAGGACCAGATAGGCAGGGGTCAAAGGCCTTGAAATCTCCCAGGTCAATGCCGCCGTCGTAGTTGCAGTCTCCGCAAATCTGGCCAAACCAGAACCCACCAGTCAGCGCGTAATCGCCGCCGGTCACTGTTCCGGCGTCGGGCTGACCGATGGTTCCGCTCAACTCGAAGTCGCCGCCGGAGCTGAACATCTCGCCTCCGCCGTCGATGGTATACCGGTCAACTTCATAGTCGTCACCTGTGACTGTGGTCGCTGCCAACAGGGCAATCATGATGCTCAGCGTGAGTTTCCTTCGTTTGTTCCACATGCTCGTTGCCTCCTCAATGTTCGGTGAGCCTGTAGACCCATCGGTCAAGCTAGCGTCAATACAGTTTAATCCGGCCACCATTACGCAGCCTTATCTCACCTGGAACCCGGAGTCCCTGGAGATCTTCGTCATCCCGTTGGTTCGCCGGCGGGACCATGAAGTAAACCGGCGCGCTCGAGCTCGCGTTTACGGAGAGTTCTTCGTCGCTCATTGGTGCCTTGCGATTCATTGCTCATTCCTCTCTAATCGCTCATCTTCCACGCCAATAACTCGAGCGCCCCATACCTATGACGGGGCTTGCAGGCACCATCTAGGGTAGTGGCGCAAGCGACGGTGTCGGGACGCAAAGCTCGTATGTGTACTCAGAACGCGTAATATCGTTTTTCGTCGCCATGATCCGGTAGCAGTAAGTCGTACTGGGCAGCACCGTTGCATCGGTGTAGGCAGTAGGGTTTGACGCCGGCCATGTGGCCAAGTGGTCGTAAGGACCAGACGTTCCGACACGACGCTCGATGATGAACTCATCCGGATCGCCGTGTCGTGCCTCCCACATGATCGTCACCCAGGAGCTTTCAACCTCGGTAGCACAGAGGTATCGCGGAGCCCCTAGAGGATCGAACACCATGGCCCCGTTGCTGGTAAGAGCTATGGCGCCATCGTCGATCTTGATTCCCCTGTACCTATCTCCTGCGGGATGCAACTCCGCACCAAGCGGAGCAGAGCCGTCGATCCGGATCACGTCTCCGGTCGTGCTGGTGCCGGTCACCGTGATGCCTGGAAGGAAGTAGAGCCATTGGCCTGGCTCGAATATCGCGCTGTCTCCGCTAGTATCTCGGCCGAAGTAGCGGTAGGGCCAGTCTGGATCCAGAGGATATGTGTCCTGTAACCAAGCTCCCAACACGATGTTTGGACAGATGTCTTCGATCATTTCTTCCACATCCAATCCACCGCTTGGTATGGCACCGAGTGTGTACCAGGCAGTGCTTGGTTGTGCGGTTGGGTGTGCAGGCGGGCCGTGGCCCCAGTTCATATGGTACTGCTTTGTGGGAACACCACTAATCTCGATTATTCGCCACCCATCGCAGACAAACGAATGGCCTTCGTTCGCATACTGCATGGGACGATTGACACTGCATTGATCTATGATGCGTTGGAACCAATTGTCTTCACTGAAATCGTCGCGGTGTCGAATCGTGCACCAGCCCCCGTAGTGAAAATCACCCTCATAGGCGTCGCGCATGTCGCTGTGAGAAGCGCCAGAACTGCAACCGTAATCCATCTCGGCTGCCACGCCAACCTCGTGACACAGTTGGGCAACGACGTTGATTTGCCATTGCGGCGGCGGGGTACACGCCGGAGCAGGGCCGTACGCAAGGATATCGGGCATGTTGCTCCAGTCATACCAGGGGGGCCAGCCCCAGTAGCGCATGATCTGCGCACCGGCGGTCGCCACGCATCCGACCACAGTATTCGTGTTCGCGTGGCACGGTGGATGGTCGCAGGCATCGGGGGGGCATTGGTCATTGTACGGCGGGCCTTGGTCCCAATCCGACGAAAGCAGGACCGCGCCCTCCTGGAAGTTTCTGCCCACATCTCCGGATCGTATATCCTGGCCGAAGGTGGCAGTATCGGTTAAGAGCATATCCCACGCAGGGCGATAGTTGATTTCCAGGATGCGCTGGATGTCTTCGGAAGTGGTCAGGTCCATCGGCCCGAGCTGTTGCTCGATTGCGTCCAGGGTATGGGCCATGCTGCTCTTGACAACATCAGCGAAACCCTCTTCTGACCGCGGGTCGAAACGGGCCCCGGTCGAATAGACCTTGGCCGGCGCGAGCTCCTTGTGCAGCGACACCACAACGAAACCCTGCGGCTCCACAGTGCAGAAGTAGCCGAGCACGCGCTCGTCGCGTTTCAGTTCTTCAATGCCCACGATTGGAGCATTGGATCCGGCCCAGTGCCCTTTCAGGTGCACAACCAGGGCCACCCAGTTCTCGGCAACCGTCAAAGCCTCATCCATGGTTGCTTCCTCGGCCCAGGACGGTGAGACCACCCCTGTAATCGCCAGGGAGGTGAGCAGGATTGTGATAGTGAAGTTCCTCACGATCGTCACCTCCTTTCTACTGAAGCGTTACCAGGACCATGATCTGTCCCTTCTCACCTTCTTCCAACCCGTCCATGGCCTTGCCGAGAACAGCCCCCGGCGCTTTGTTGCGGTCGGCGACCTTCATGGCGTAGCCCGGAGTCGGTGAGGTCGTGAGGAGGTCACCCGGTTCGATGGCGCCGTAGCTGGCATCGACATTGCAGTACACCCGGCCGGCGAGAGCTACGTCATGGTCGAACTGCCCGACGCCGAGACGCACGGCGGAGCCAAGGCCCTTGGCGCCGGCGACGATACCCGCGACTCTCCGGTCGTACGGTTGCGTACTGAGCTTCAGCTTACCGGGATGGTCAGGGTCAATGACCAGGACCGCACCCGGACCGACGTCGCTCTTGCTGGAGATATCGAAACCCTCGGCGTAGTCTAGTCCTTCGCCCAGTTCGATGAGTGTGACACCGGTCGTCTTGCTGCAAATCTGGACGTTGCCCTTGAAGACTCCCGCAACAGAGCCGCCAGCCTCAGCGAGGATACCCGGGCCGGCGCCGTTGTTCACGCCATACACTCCGGCATGGGTCGAGCTCTGGCTCACGCCGACGGTCCCGTGGTGGTTCTGGCTCCAGCCGTAGATCCCGTCGCCGGCGCCCGTATTTTTTCCATAGATGGCGGAGGTCATTTCGTTGGGGGTGTTAGTCAGGGCATCGACGGCCCTGTCGTCATCGCTCTCAGCCTTCACAGCGATTCCGGGTGCTTCGAAGAAGCCCGCGTAGCCGTCCTCGCTTTCGGTCTTGGCCCACACGCCGTAGTTGGTTCCAGAGGTCGCGGTGGCCCAGGTGAATAACCCCCTCCCGCTGGTGCTGGCGTTCTCGAACCACCCGCCGTAGGTGCTTCCGGAGGTAGCGCTGGCCTGGCCAACGACGCCGGTGCCCTCAGTGCTGGCGTTCCCGAAGAACCCGCCCCACGTAGAGCCCGAGGTGGCTTTGGCCTGCGCCTCCACCGCACGACCGCTGGTGCTACTGGTGTCGGTCTCGAAGTATCCCGCCCAGTTGCCCGAGGTAACCACTTTCAGCTTCATACCACCCGGGTCGACTGTCCCGATGCCAACGTTGCCGCTGCTCGCGTCGATCATGAAATCAGTGCGGATAAGGCTACCCCCACCGTCGGTGAAGCGGCTGATACCGAAATCGCCCGTGTTGCCGCCGACCAGCAGTCCTACGGCCTGTTCGCCAGAGGGAGCGTACGGGGCTTCAATCACGATTTTTGGCGAGGGCGGCGGAGCACCCATACCTCCGGTGATGTGCGCGTCTCCTCCGATCCACACTTCGGCGCCGTCGTCGTACATGATCGAATCGCCAATGGCGTTCGTGGCGGTGAACTTGGCGATGTAGTCGATCGTACCGCTGCCGCCGATGTCACCACCGGGGCTCCCGCTGGCCGTCGTCTGCCGCGTGCCGTCAGGGAACGTGATGCCGTCGGCGCCCGGAGTACCGCCGAGGTACAACTCGCCGCCCGTGGTCATGGTTCCGTCGGCCGCAACGTTTCCCGCGCCGTCAATGGTCCAGATTGTCGTCTCTCCACTACTGTTGACGTTCTGGACAATACGCAGTCGCTCACCGTGGAGGTCCATGTAGTAGTAGTCGTCGCGCGCGACTGAGCCGTTCCCGCCATACCACTGAACGCCCCAGGTGTCGGTGTCGGGGTTGTCGTAGTCAGCAAGCAGGCCGGCCGACGAAGCGATGTTGCCTGCCACGTGCAGCTTCTGGTCGGGGTCCGTCGTGCCAATGCCTACCTCAGCGCTGTTCTGCTCCAGTGTGAGCAGGTCAACGGCACCGAACGTTCCGAGACGCAGTCCGCCGCCCCAGACAGCCTTGATGTAGTGGTGGTCGCTGCTTCCGAGGTGGAGGACAGCCTCCTCATCCATCTCATCGAAGCCGTCTGTCCCCCGGATGAGAACATCGCCCTCCACGTGCAGCTTCTGCTGAGGGATATCCACACCGATGCCGACGCTGCCGTTGTTGTAGTAAATGTCGCTCCCGTTGAGGTCCCACAGACACTCTCCGCCGCCGGTTGCCGCAGTAGTCTGGATGGAGCCATCCGGGAATTTGTAGCCGCTGGAAAGGCACGAAACCTGTCCGTTGACCGTGAGTGTCGCGTCGGGCGTGTTGGTCCCGATGCCCACGCCGCCGACGGCGCGGATGAGGAACTGGTCGTCGCCGGTCGAGGTGAAGGGCGCGCCCTGCGAGTCCGCCCAAACGAAGGCACCGTGATCGACTGCCTGCGCCCAGTAGCCGGCCGCGAAACTGAAGTTGCCGGCGGCTTCGTTGTAGTACCCGCCGGGTACGGTCGCATGTTCGCCGCTGGCCGCGTTGCCCCAGCCACCACCGACGGTGGACGTTCCCAGCCCCGCGGCGCTGTTCAACACTCCACCAGCAACCGTGCTGCCCCAGGCGCTGGCCGCGTTGTGACTGCCGCCACCCACGGTTGCGTATGCCTCCTCGGTTGGGTCACCGTCGTCGTCGCCGGCAACGTTGTTTCCACCTCCGCCGATCGTGCCATAGTCGTCGATAACGAGGTTGCCGGTCGCCGGATCGGTGGGCGTGGTTCGGCCGCCCCCGCCAACGGTCGCGAAATCGGCCGCCGCCTCGTTACCCAAGCCCCCGCTCACTGTCGAGGCCCAGCCGTCGGCGGTGTTCTGTCCGCCGCCGCCCACGGTGGCGCCTTGCTCAGACGCAGCATTCAGCCGACCCCCGCTGATCGTGGTGATCCAGGCACTGGCGGTGTTCCCCTCGCCGCCCCCAACGGTGGCGAACTTCGCGGTCTCCGGGTCGACGTCGTCGCTGCCGGCGCGGTTGTTCCCGCCGCCGCCGATCACGCCGTAGTTGTCGTGCACGCGGTTGTTCGTGTTGTTCTGGTCACCGAGATCGGCGGGGCCACCGCCCGCAACCACGGCATAGTCACCAGCGGCCAGGTTTCGAGAGCCACCTCCAATCGCGGCGTGTCCCGCGGTAGCCTGGTTGACGTGGCCGCCGCTGATCGTCGCATGCGTGCCGGTAGCTTGGTTTTCATAACCTCCTCCGACCGCGCTGCTATACCCCTCGGCGGTGTTCCCGCGACCACCGGCAACCGTGGCGTACGTGGCGGTCGCGGTGTTGCTCATGCCGCCGCCGATCGTGGTGAGCATTGCGTCGCCAGGAACGCCGTTGTCATCACCCGCCTGGTGATCGCGGCCGCCGCCGATCGTGCCATAGTGATCGGTGACCTGGTTGTGCAGATCGCTGTCCCGTCCCCCGCCCGAAATCGTGGCTCCGAGCACCCCCTCGCTGACGACGTTGCCACTGTAGCCGCCAATCAGGTTTGGGCTGAAGGCGTTCTGTTGCGTCCACAAACCCGGTAGGGCCAGGGCATACGGCGCCGGCGTCACCTCTTGCCGTGGGCTTAGCGTCGTGAAGTCACCGGCCCCCGCCGGGGAGCGGACCTTGATCTGAAGCCAGCGGGCGTCGCCGGTGAAGATGTCCGTGCCGAAGTCGAGCGGCACGGTGAACAAGCCGTTTTGGATAGACTCGCCGTTGACCGGCACCATCAGCCCGATCTGGTCGCCATCGGTTTCCGCGCTCCACAGAGTAAACTCAAAGTCGGCTGAGTCGGTGAGCGGTTGACCATCCTTCTTGAGTTGCCCCTGATAGGTGAAGGTGGTTCCAACAGTCTGCGCGTTAAGTGCTGCTGGAGCCGCCGCAACGGCTACTATGATGGCCGGTATCCAGAACCTTGTCGTTTTCATTTCGGTCCTCCTATTCAGGTGTGTACTGCTGCTGTTGATGGGTACTCGATGACTTTGAAATCGCCCGGTGCACTGCCGAGGCGGAAACCACCGGACAGTCCGCAGGCCTTTTCGTTTCGCTGCCAACGGACTTGAGAAGTGAGGCCTCGACCAAAGCACGACTTCACTCGCCCGTCCGCGCCATGGTGATTACATTTACAGGCCGGTTTGGTATACTGAAACAATTACATGGTGTTCCCTTCGGCCGTGCAAACAGCTTCTTTGCTTTCCGATTGTAGAACGCGAGATTTGCAGAGAAAAGCGGACACAGATTCTTGGATCATTTGCGGAGACTCCCGTGAGTGACTCCTCACAGCAAGATGTTATGCAGATTCTGAAGGCAGCCACCGTTGGCAGGCGGACGGCGGTGGATCGGCTTCTCATGATCGTCTACGACGAACTCCATGCGATGGCTGAGCGCTGCCTGCGGCACGAGTGCGCCGACCACACGCTTGGCCCGACCGCCTTGGTTCACGAAGTATACCTTCGACTAGTGGACCAAACGCAGGTGCAATGGAAGAACCGGGCGCACTTCATGGGCGTAGCCGCCCAGGCGGCCAGGCGTATTCTCACTGATCACGCCCGGGCACAAATGTGTGAGAAACGGGGAAAGGGTGGATGCAGAACTCCATTGTCCGCCGTGGGGGAACCGTTGTCACATCAGGATTTGGATCTACTTGCCCTGGACGAGGCCCTCGAGCAACTTCGCAAGGCAGAGCCAATCGGAGCCCGGATTGTGGAAATGCGCTTCTTCGGAGGCATGTCAATCCGCGAAATCGCAGAAGTGCTCGGCGTCTCGGACCGCACGGTGCGCCGGCGGTGGCGCTATGCCAAAACATGGCTCTACAGGGAGGTCAGGAAGGGCGATACGAGAACAGAGAACGGAGGCGATGTATGACCAGTGATCTTGCGAACCGCGCGAGAGATCTGTTCGGGCTTGCCCTTGAACAAGATCCTGCGAGTCGCAAGGCCTTTCTGGATGAACACTGTGCGGGTGACGAGCTTCTTCGAAAGGAGGTTGACTCGTTGCTCATAGCGCATCAGCAGTCCGAGAGTTTTCTAGAACCGCCAGCCAGACAGCATCCACCTGAAGAGTCACAGTCCGCTCCACTCACAGAGACCTCCGCCTCCAGCACACAGACCGCCACTCCGGATCGCGCCCTTCCGGAGAACCTGTCGACAACTAAGACCATTGGAAGATTCCGCATCCTCGGCGTCTTGGGTGAAGGCGGTATGGGTGTCGTGTACGACGCTCAGCAGCAGCACCCGCGTCGCCGCGTGGCCCTGAAGGTGCTAAAGGCCGGTCTCGCCACCCGTCCGGCCATGCGCCGCTTCGTGCATGAGGCCAACATCCTGGGCCGGCTACGGCATCCCGGGATCGCCCAGGTCTTCGATGCCGGCTCGCATGGCGGCACTGATGCCCTGGAACTCCCCTACTTTGCCATGGAGTACATCCAGGGTGCAAGGACGATTACGCAATTCGCCGAGGATGAGCATCTCTCGACTCGTCAACGACTGGATCTCATCGCCAGGGTCTGTGACGCGGTACATCACGGCCACCAGCGCGGGGTGATCCACCGCGATCTCAAGCCAGGGAACATACTCGTTGACAAAACGGGTCAGACAAAAGTGATCGACTTTGGCGTGGCCCGAGCGACCGACGCGGACATGACGATTGCCACGCTCCAGACCGACGTCGGGCAACTCATTGGAACCCTGCGGTACATGAGCCCTGAGCAGTGTGAGGGCGATTCGGCTGAGATCGATACACGTTGCGACGTGTATGCCCTCGGCGTGGTGCTCTACGAGCTGTTGACCGGCCAGCTTCCTTACGATTTCACGAGCACATCTCCGTTTGAGATCCCGCGGGTGATTCGAGAAGTCGAGCCCCACAGACTCTCCTCGATTAACCGCGCTTTGCGAGGCGATGTGGAAACGATCGCCTGCAAGGCCCTGGAGAAAGACCCGGGGCAGCGTTACCAGTCAGCCCTTGATCTGGCCCGGGACATCCGCCGGTATCTTGACAACGAGCCAATCGAAGCCAAACGCCACCACGCCGGGTATGTGCTCAGAAAGACATTGGCCCGCCACAAGGCGGCTGTTGGCGTTGTTTGCGCGATCGCGCTTCTGGTTACCGGGTCCGCCGTCGGGTTTGCGATCCTCTACCGGATCGCCGAGACCCACAGGATATATGCCGAAGAGCAGAAGACGTTTGCCGAGCAGCAGCGTTATGTGGCGGAACAGCGGGCCGAGGCCCTCCGTCACAAGGACTACCTCAACTGCATCGCCCTCGCGCAAAACGCCTACGAATCCGCTAATGTGATCCAGTTGAACGAACTGCTCAACCGATGTCCAGAGGACCTGCGCGGTTGGGAGTGGAATTTCCTTCACGGACTCTCGGACGAGAGTGTCATGACCATTCATGGCCATAAGGGCTTGGTAGGGGCGGTTGCGTACTCCCCAGATGGCCACTGGATTCTCTCCGCCGGCAGGGAGGACAAGACGCTCAAGCTGTGGGATGCAAGCACCGGTGCGTTAATCAGAACCTTGACCGGCCATGAAACCATGGTCGCCAGTATCACCTTCTCGCCCGACGGCACGCGCATCGCCTCGGGCGGCTTCGACGGGGACGGGAAGGTGCGCGTGTGGGATACCGCCACCGGAGCGCAAGTCCTTACACTCCCGGGTCATAAATGGACAATCAAGTGTGTGGCGTTTACGCCGGACGGTCGCCGTATCGTGACTGGAGCCAGCCTGCATGAACACCGCATCGATGCTACTTTGAAGGTATGGGACAGCGCCACGGGTGACCTACTGGCGGAGTTGGAGGGTCACGAGGACGACGTTATATCACTGGCTATCAGTTCTGACGGCGCTACCATTGCATCCGGCGGAACGGACAGCACCATCAAGCTGTGGGACGCCGAGTCCGGCCGGGAAATGCTCACCATACCCGCCCACGACCGCCGGGTGGAATGCCTTGCCTTCAGTCCTGACGGGCGGCGGATCTTCTCCGGTTCGCGCGACAAGCTCGTAAAGGTCTGGGAGGCCGAGACGGGGGAACTGCTAATGACCTTTCCGAAGCATGACTCCGAAGTGTTTGACCTGGCCCTGGCTCCGGAAGGACAGCGACTGGCATCCAGTAGTCGGGACTCGATCCAGATCTGGGACGTCGAGTCGGGTCAGCGCCTACGTCGACTTTTGGGCCACGAAGGCTACATCCGGGCTGTCGGTTTCTCGCCTGACGGTTCGCGCATCGTTTCCGGCAGCAGCGATGGTACGATCAAAGCCTGGGACGCACTCAGTCAAGAAGGCGTCTTCACCCTTGCATGCTACGAAGGCAAGGTCCATTCGCTCTGCTGCTCTCCTGACGGCCGTTGGATCGTCGCTGGCGGAAGGGACAACCTGATTCACCTGTACGATGCACAATCTGGCGAAGAACTGGCAGCATTCCAAGGCCATCGACATTGGGTGGACTCTCTGGCGTTCAGCCCCGACGGTACTCGCCTGGTCTCTGCATGTCACGATGGCACTGCCAAGGTGTGGGACGTTCCAGGCGGGGCTGAGTTGCTCACGTTGAGAGTTTACCGGCGCGAAGTCCGCGCCCTCGCATGGTCGCCTGATCCCGCCGCGTCGGGGCTGATCGCTACGGGCTCCATGGATCATAGCATCAAGATATGGAGTGCCGACACCGCCGAGATCATCACTTCGATCATCGCCGATGACAAGGGAGTCTCTTCGGTGGCCTTCTCACCCGACGGCAGCAGATTGGTGTCAGGTGGTCTGGACCACATGGTCAAAATCTGGGACATCGCTACCGGCGACCTGATCGAGAAGATCGCCGGCCACACCCACTTTGTGGAAAGCGTCGCTTATTCGCCTGACGGCACGCGCATCGCCTCCGGAGGACAAGATTGGAGCGTCAGAATTTGGGATGCTGACACGGGCCAAAACCTGCACATCCTTAAGGGGCACCGCGGCGCGGTAGAGAATGTAGCCTTCTCGCCGGACGGTCGGCGCATCGTCTCCGCCTCCTGGGATACCACGCTCAAAGTCTGGGACGCAGCTACCGGACAGCTCGCCCTGACCCTGCGCGGCCATGAATACCCGGTTGTCTGTGCGGCCTTCACGCCGGATGGCCGTCGAATCGTCTCCGGCGGCCATGACAAGACAGTCAAGGTCTGGGACGCCGGCAAGAATGATTGACGTATGTTATCTCGACAAGAGCCCGTGGTGGCGGTTCGAGCTATTTTCCCGGTTGACACAGATGTAGATTGGACGAGTTGTCGACGCGTCGCGTGCGTGCCTTGGAGCGCCAGTGATCGACCAGCACTTTCCCCTCCAATAGCGTGTGGAAGATCTCCCGATTCAACAGATCACCCCATACCTCCGCGATGATCTGTTCCGCCGTGTGCCGTCTCTTCGCCGTCGTCTGGCCTTCCTCTCGGATCCAGAATCCGCGTTATTCTACGCACGGACCGGATCCGTTCTTGGGGCCCAGGTCAACCGACAACAGCTCTGTCACCGGACTCCCCCCACAAGGTTTGATAGCGAACGATCACATCCTATCAGGATTCCAGCGCTCACACACACTTTGAGGTTCACTACAGCTTCCCGGTCGTCGCGGTCATTGACGATCGCAGCGAGGCCGGATTGGTCGCCGACGAACTCCGGGTGTACTGGCGTGTTCAGGGCGGAGCAGATTGGAACTGGGAACTGCTCACGCCGACCGGCGCTGTCGACACCTGCGGCGCGGACATGCCTGCGCAGGTCCCGGGCACGACGGTCGAGTACTACCTCGCGGCGGTGGATAACTCCGGCCGCTCCGAGAGCCTGCCGCGTAGTACGCCGGCTGGCTTCTACAGCTTCCTAGTGCTCGGCATGCCTGGCGATCTCGACTACGACGGCGACGTGGACCTGGATGATTTCGCGCAGTTCGGAGCGTGCATGGCGGGGCCCGGAAGCGGGCTTGAGGCCGGCTGCGAATGCTTTAACTTCGACCGAGATGCAGACCTGGATCTAACCGATTTTGTCGGTTTCCAAACCGCGTTTCTCGGATCAGGAACAGGGGTTGCAGGTTAACGGGAAGTCACTGAGTAGTTGGTTTTCTATGGAAACCACGGTGCGACTGACCCAATCAGTGACCCGCCATCCCGCCGAATCTTCGTGAACGGATACTCATCAACTCGGCGACGGGCGATCTTCTGGGCGGCCGCTTGATGATCCACTTGTGCCTTCAGGCCGGACCGGCAGACTGCCTCCTCGCAGGTCGAGTGTCAGCGCTCCGGTAGTGCAAGGCGACCTTGGTGCGGCTGCCGCCTGAGGACCAGTTGACCATGCCGCTGTCGACGACGCATCGTGGAGAGCGGTGGTCGTCGAGTGTGTACGAGAACTGGGCTTGGAACCCGTGATCGAAGAAACCCATCCCATGCACCGGTGTTCGAGGAAGATAACGTCCCCGCTGGCGTGTAACTCTCGCACGCGGCAGGGAGTGTCACCCAAGTGGCACTTTATGCTGGATTTCGAGGCTTGGGTTTGTTAAGCTGATTGGGTCTGAGGTGCCGGACGTTCGTCGGGCTGCTGATGGGCTGCGGTCCGTGCGCGAGGTTGCTTCCGAGGCGAACGCCGAGCGTCACTTCGCACGGCAGGTCAAAGGCTAATGCGACTGCTGGAGAGGGTTTGCGCCACTTCCTCCACACATGGCTGGGCGCGGGAAAGGCGCCGCCGTACCTCTCCGGAACGACAATGAGGAACGATGTGAGTGTGTGGCGCGCGGGTTAGGCAGCGCGCCGGCGTTCTTTGTTACCGCTTCACTTCCCACCAGAAGAAGGGAGCGATCGTCATGTCTTCCCGAATTCCTGTTCTTGCGGTGGTTGTGCTTGCGGCGTTCGTGGCGTTCACCTCCGCGGCGAACGCCGGTGGGCCCGAAGCCTGCTGCTCGGCCACGGGCTCCTGCACAGATGAGTCTCCGGGTGACTGCACCGCGGGGGGCGGAACGCCCCAGGGGCCGGGGACCTCATGCTCAGCGTCGGTCGGCGCCTGCTGTTTTCCGAACACCGGTTGTATGAACGTAGACCCGGTTTGCTGCGACGACTTGGGCGGTTCGCCTGAGGGCCCGCAGCTTTGCGCGGATGATGTGACCACTTGGTGCTGCCTGCCCGACGGTAGTTGCATCGGCTCCGCAATCTCCCCGTGTTGTAACGCCGCGGGAGGCTGGTACCCACAGGCTGGACAGTGCATGGGCGACGGCAACGGCAACGGCATCGACGACGGCTGCGAAGATCCGCTGGAGCCGGAAGGCTGCTGTTATCCGGATGGTGACTGCGCGGTGGTGCTCCCGGACGACTGCCTTGCCGCCAGCGGGATACCGCAGGGGCCGGGTACCGGGTGCTACGAGGTCGATTACTCCTGCTGTCTCTCCGACGGCACCTGCAACATGGTGGACTGGGGTTGTTGCGATGATTTGTACGGAACGCTGCAGGGTCCGAGTGACGTGTGCACGGATGTGTCCCCCTGTTGCATATACGATGGAACGTGCAGGGCGCTCGACCCGGTCTGCTGTGATGACGAAGACGGCAAATCTTCTCCCATCAGCGAGCCGGCATGCCTTGGCGACGTCGACGCGAACGGCATCGATGACGCCTGCGAATGTCCGCCGGACATGTTCTGCTACGTTGTCGATGATGACGTCCAGCCGGAGGTGTCCGTCCTGCAGGGCATAGGTGGAGACCCCGACCGGATTGTCGCTGCTGCCCTGTCCCCCGACGGCAGCCGCGACGAGTTCGTGCAAGACGAGGTCGTCCTCTACGCGCCCGACCCAGGAACCCTCAGTGCCTTTATCGCGGCGTACAATGCGGAAGTTCTTCTCGGCGGTCCGTTGCCTACCCCCCCCGAGAGCGTACCGCCGGAGGCGATTCGGCCAGAGTATGCCGACAACCACCACTATCTTCTGCGTGTCAATCCGTCGCTGGCCGATATGGCCGACCTCGAGCAGCATATGCAGCAACTGGAGTTGCTCGGTACCTTCCGTTTCTCTTCGTGGCCGGCCGCACAGCTTAACGCCATCATTGCAAGAGAGCGTGTAGTCACCGGGCTGGACATTGGGGCGAACATGGTCGGGCGTATGTCCAGCGCCGACTGCGTTGTGCATAAGGCCTCCGAGTACGTTGACCCGAACACGGGACTACATCGCGACGCGTTTGACTTCGAATGGCTGAGGGATCCCGAACTCCAAGTGACGAGGGCATGGCAGTACTATGATCTTCTCGAGTTGGCCCCCGCTCCCGTGTACCTTGCGATGGTTGATTCCGGGTTCGCCTTCAACGCCGATTTCCCCCCAGCAGCTTCGGTGCCTCAGTATGACATACCGTCGGGCGCCAATAGCGTTGACGGTCTCGAGAACCCGACGCCGTGCGGCGCGAAGACCGCCTGCCGCTGGCATGGCACTGGGGCCTTTGGTGTCGCCGCAGCAATACTGGATAACGGCTTCGGAACTGCGGGGACGAGTGGTCCGGTCGGCTCGCCCTTTCTCTTCCGCCACGACGGTTCGGCGTATGGGACGTCAATCGGCATCCAGACGGCGACGTTCTGGGGAGCGCATGTCATTAACGTCAGCTTGGCGGTGAGATGCAACCTGTGGTGTCAGGCGATGGGAGGTTTCTACGATTTCCGGGTGGTGGCTGAGGCGGCTGCTGCGGGCGCCGTTGTGACCGTCACCGCCGGCAACCAGGGGGAGGACCTGGTGAGCCACCCGCGGATCCCTTGTGTCTTTCCAGACGCGATCTGCGTCAGCGGAATCAACCTCGACACCCGCGCATGCTACGCCAATTTCGGGTCGCCAGTGGATATTTGGGCACCTGACAACGGGATACTCACGACTCCAGATCCTGACACCTCGGGACCTGCCACCGGTTACAGCGGAACCTGTGCCTCATCAGCGTACACCGCCGGCATCGTCACGTTGATGCGGGCCGTGAATCCGAACCTGACGGTTTCTGACGTACGCAGCATCCTGCAAACCACGTCCAACCCATCCTCCGATCCCAAGGTTGATCCGGGCTACCTTGATGCTTACGAAGCGGTCAAGAGTGCGGCGGCCACCGCGGGTGTTCAACCTCAGGGGGACGCGCATGAGCCGAATGACGACCCGACAACAGCCACGGTGCTGTCCTTGGGAACGCTGACCGCCACGATCGCCCCGGGGGACTGGGACTACTTCCACGTCGAGACCATCGACTATATGGACATCGACGTGAGGGCGGATTGCCAGGATCGACACACGCCGGGCAACGGGCTTCAGATCTACCCCGACTGGGATACAAGCCACTCATTCGACACGGTGATCGACATCAATCGGACCCTAGTGAAGCCCGCGGACCACGTGCTTTACGTCGCGGGCCAATCAGCGGATTCGATCAACTGCTACGACCTGACCTTCAGCATGCAGACTTCCACGATCGCCCCCGACCGCTTCGATGACCAGACACCTGCCGGCGAACACCGGAATGACGAGTTTGAGTACGCGGCGGAGATCCAGGGCGAGGTCCAGAACAACATCATGCGGTCCACGCTGCATATCGACGAACTCAATCACGACACGACAGCCGACGTTGACTTCTTCACCATCCATCTGGCACCCGGTGCCGGAGAGTGCTCGTGCGGCTCGGGCGGCGACGTGATACAGGGGCAGTTGCATCTGAAGATCATCCCCGACACGATCCGTCCGTTTCAGATCAGGTGGTACGACAGTGAGGGAGCCGAACCGGTTCCTTCTAAGCTCGGTCTGGGCTACACGCTGGACTGTCCTCACGATTACTTCCCCGAGGGCGAGATTACCTTCTCGGTGCAGGATGTCACCTCACGGAATTTCTACGATATCGGCTTCCGCTACCATCACTGTGACGCCTGGCTGCTGGCCGACTGGTTCCTGGAGTACGATCCGCCGCTCTTCAACGTAATCCTGCCGGAGTTCGTGGAGTGTGAGCGGCTGCTGTATCCTCTCGACCCCGATGTCCAGGAGGGCTATTTCGCCGGGACGGTCGCCGAGCCCTTCCCGCCGGAGTATCTGATTTTCGACTGGGGCCACACCGGGCCCTACGTCCTCGACGTAAGTCTCCCGTCTGGCGGCGATCTCGACCTTACGCTGATCAACGAACTCAACGAGGTGGTTGCCACAGCCGACTGGCGCGCCCGGACCGATAGGGCAGGCGTGCCACCCACCAAACGGCTCGAAGTCCCGGACCTGCCTCCCGGGATCTATTACCTGAGAGTGGATGGGGGTTCGTTCGGCACGTACTACGAGGTGAACTCGGTCGTGGACCCCATGCCCCAATGGAGCCAACTCCCGCATGCGGCCGGGGAGGGATTCGATGGTGCATCCGAGCTGTGGGCGGGCGTTCCGTTTGCCTACACCGCGGATGATGGTTCGAGCGAGAGCGGGGTCGCCGGCGGTAACGAGTACGCTTGGATTCAGCACTTCACGACCCATTCGGGCCTGAACCAAGTCACCGCGGTTTCGACCTGTTTTGGCGCTGACATCCCGGACAGCGCTGGGGTCACGGCCGGTCAGGACTTTCGCGTGTACGTGTGGTCTGATCCAAACGGCGACGGCGATCCAAGCGACGCGGTCCTGCTGGCCGAGGCGACGGATCAGATCGACGTGGCGAGCATCGACACCGATGACTTGCAGACGGTCTCTCTGGGCCCAGTGGGTGTAACGGACAGCTTCTTCATCGGGGCTTCCGTGGTGTTTGAGCCGGGCGATTATCCTGCGCCGTTGGATCAGAGCGAGCCCCTGCATCACCAGTCCTGGTCGGCGTTCGCCACGGTCCCGCCGTTCGATCCAACCGATCTCGCAAGCCAAGACCTGGCCAACATGGATGACGTCTTTCCGGGTAACTGGCTGCTCCGGGCGACCGCCACGGGCATCAACAGCGTGATGGCCGACGACTTCATCTCGGACGGCCGGCCGGTTTCGGCCGTACGCTGGTGGGGCAGTTACCTCGATCCGCTCTACGTTCCGCAGCCGGAGCCTGAAGAGCCATATGTCGTGGATGGCTGGCTGATCAGCTTTCACTACACCGAGCCCGAGACCACCTGCCCTCCGGATGCGCTGACCGGCTCCGATCCAACGGCGTTGGGCGTGTACTTCGCCCCCACGGAGGCCGTCGACATTCTTGGACCGCTCCATTCCGATTGCCTGGGCCACGAGGTGTACGAATACAACGTGGACCTGAGGAGATGTTGCCTGCTGTGCAGCGAGGCGGACCCGCGGCCGGAGGCGGATCCATCCTACCCGGCGGAGCCGGAAGCATTCTACGAGGCCGCTCTGCTGGGCTACTGGATGGGCGTGCAGGCCGTTGTGGGCATGACCTGGGATCCCCAGGCTGAGTGCGCGATGTTTGCCACGGGGCACGGGCCGCCCATCCCGCTGATCGACGGCATGCGCGACTCGACCTATGACGCCGAGATGGCCGTCCAGGACACACCGACGGGATTCGGGGACTCCAACCTCGGGCTCATCGACTTCGCCAACGGCTCGGAACTCGACGCGGCCTACGCCCGCGGCGAGCTGGCGGTGTTGAGCGTCGTCCTGACGGGCAACCTGGAATCCAACTTCAACAAGCTGGAGATCTTCTTCGACACCGTGCCTGGCGGCCAGAACCGCCTTCGGGGAGATAATCCGGATGTGGATCTCAACGGTCTGAACCGCATGGGCGACGATGGCAGCGGTAATGGGCTGACTTTCGACGCCGGGTTCGAGGCGGATTATTGGATCGGCGTGAGCGGAGGGAACGATCCCTACGAGCTGTTCGCCAGCTGGGCGGAACTGCTCATCGGAGGTGGGGGCGTTGGACATTATCTCGGTTCCACGGTTGCCGGCAGCGACGGATGGCTCGGGGGCGGAGTGAACCCGCTCGACATCCGTGTGACCATCAACAACGCCAACACCAATGGTATAACTGACACGCTGGCTGATTACGCAGCGGCCACTTCGGTCGCTACCGGGATCGAACTGGCCGTCCCCTTGGCCGCGATCGGTGACCCAAGTCCCGGCACTCCAATTAAGATATGTGCTTTCATCAATGGCATCGGGCACGAGTGGGTGTCTAACCAGGTTCTGGCGCCTATCGGTGGCGGTGCGAATCTGGGTGAACCGCGCGACGTCGATTTCGAGATCATCGCCGGCGAGCAGTTCTTCACGATCGACACGACGTCGGTCGGGCATATGTGGGGCTGGCACACCAGTCCGGCCTTGACCATGGATCAGGGCCCGGGCGAGCAGGCCTGCAGCGGGCGGATCGTCGATGCCACGCCGTATCCGTCGGGCTGCTGGGACTACGGGGCCTGGGATAACCAGTCGTGGTTGTGTCCGGGCGATCCCGAGCATGTGGATATGGCCTTCGAGCTACTGACCATGGTGAGGCTGGGCGACTGCACTGGCGATCGGCGAGTGGATCTCGACGACCACAAGGTGTTTGCCAGCTGCCTGAGCGGCCCGGACGGCGGCCTGATCGCCCCCGAGTGCGAGTGCGCGGATACGGACCTGGATGATGACGTGGATTTGAAGGACTTCACCACGCTGCAACGTGTTTTCGGCGGCTCGTAGGTTGGCCAGGCGGCGAACGCCTGCGCCTACTAGATCGATGAATAGGAGGAACGGTTATGTCTAACTCGGCTTTCAGAAACGTTGTCGGCAGGTGGGTGACGGTGTTCATCGCCGCGGTGGTTCTGTTCGTCAGCCAATGGGTGGCGGCGGCCGCGCAAGCACAGGGCGACTCCGGCGGACCGGAGCAGGTGTCGGTCGCCCTACAGAAGCAGTTCCAGCAACTCGGCAAAATCGACGGCGAGATCCTCGCACACCAGGCTGTTAAGGTGCGGCCGCCGTCGCGCGGGCTCGAAGAGCACGTCGCTTACCTCAGGTACGCGGGTCTGAACCCGGAAAACCTCGATCGGGAGGACTGCGCGCTGTACGTGCAGGAGCGACTCACCGCGGCGGAGATCGAGGAACTCAAACAGCACGGGATCGTTGTGGACCCCACGGTCTGGATTCCGCCCGTCCCCGCCAAGCACGCGTTCGGATTCCACCTGGCCACCGTGGGCTACGCCAGTCTCGATGCGGTTCGAGCCGATCCGCGGATTGTGTACCTTGCGTCGAACGAGTTCGCCTATCACCCGGCCAACGATCTCGGTGGGGAGATGATCAACGTGGACGACGTGCACGCGGGTAACAACGTGTTGCCGCGGGACGGTACCGGCATCAAGATTGCTATTGCCGACAGTGGGATGTTAACCACTCACCCTGACCTTCCAACGCCGGTCGAGGCGTATGACTTGACCGACATCCCCTGGGACGGTGACGTGACCAACACGGCGATCGACCACGGAACGCACGTCACAGGCACGGCCGTTGGCGACGGGGCTGCCTCGCTTGGGGGGCTCTATGAGTACATCGGGGCTGCGCCCGGGGCGGACCTCTATTTCTACAAGATCGGCAGCGACGACACCGGCAGCGCCGCGTCGGAAGACATCATCGAGGCCATTGACCGGGCTATCTACCACAATTGTGACGTGTTTTCGATGAGCTACGGCGGCTACCGAACCTACATGGACGGCAGCGAGCAAATCGAGCAGGCCATCGATGCGGCGTTTGCCGCCGGCGTGGTCTGTTTTCTCTCAGCAGGTAATGAGGTGAACTACCACAAACACTATTCCGTAACTGTGACTCCGGACACAACCTCGCCCGTCTTCAGTCTGACGATCGACAATAGCGGGAGCGGATCGCCTTACACGAACGAACAGTGGATTCAGGTCATTTGGCGGGACGACTACCCCTCCGACCGGAACTTGGTGCTGGCCTGCTCAAACCTGGCTGAAGGTGAGACGTTAGTCGAGGCCTTCCAGGGTACCAGCGCCCGCAGTACCGAGGCGAAGCGCTACGTTCTAACCCCGAACATCCCGGGAATTAACTGGAAGACGTACAACTTGACGCTGGAGAACACCGCCACCTCCGGCACCGCGCCGCTGGTCCATTGTTATCGCACGTCGGGCAGGGCCTTCTTCAATTCACCCGACCCGAGCTATACGGTCACCGGCCCTGCCATCGCCGATGACGCGATCGCCGTCGGAGCATGGACCCAGCGGAGGGACTGGACCGACTGGCTGAACAACCCGCAATCCGAGCCCAGCTTCACCGTTGGCACTCTGGCATCGTTCAGCGGGCGCGGGCCGCGCGTAGACGGGGTACTGAAGCCGGACATCGTAGCGCCTGGAGCAGCCACAATATCCTGCCGCGATGTCGTAGACCTCTCTCCGGAGGACGAGCGCACCATCGATGATGACGGCATCAACGACGGGACTGGCCCGGCCCAATACTATGTCAAATGGGGGACGAGCATGGCGGCTCCTCTGGCCGCAGGCTCGGCGGTGCTGCTGCTGGAGAGCCAGCCGTCGTTGACTCCCTCCGAGGTACGGAGCACCCTTCAGGCGACCGCATCAATGGCCGCAACGCCCGACAACGACGTCGGGTACGGTCTGATTGACGTCCAAGCGGCCATCGTGCAGGCCGTCGGGGACTGCAACAGCAACGCGATCGCCGATGACGCCGAAGTGGCAGGGGGCTACTGCCACTTCCCTGAGACCCTTGCGGAGAACACCACCGGCGGTCCGAGCTCCAGATTCGTAGGCCCGCCGGACGACGAGCTCTACGGCATCGGTGGTCAGATCGTGACCTATCAATTCGATTGCCGGCCGATCTTTGACGGCTCCGGGCCAGACTTCACCGTATACGAATGGGATGAGTACGCTGATGAGTTCTACAAGATCGACGTGCTTGTGAGTGCGGATGGCGTCATCTTCCACAGCGTCAAGGACTCGGAGACCACTGCGGTCAGGATACCGGGCGATGAGGCGCACGATCCGCCCGACAACGCGCGCTCGTATGACTTGGCGGGAACCGGGCTGGCGACTGTGCGCTACGTGAAGATCGACGGAGAGGGCACGGAGCCCGGCGGCGAAACGGAGGGTTTCGACCTCGACGCCATCGGTGCCGTCCACCTGGGGTGGGTAGACTGCAACACCAATGGTGTGCCTGACGACTGTGACCTCGACGGGGGCGCCAGCTTCGACTGCAACGCGAATGACCTCCTCGACGAGTGCGAGGTGGATCTCCCCACATTGAAGGTCTCGCTCGGCGTCCGTGAGACAAATTCAACCGGGCCGATCGGTAGCAGCGGCGGCTCCAGCGGTACCATCGAGTGGATCAACATCGAGGGTCAGGAACTGGTGCTGGATGGAACTTGGCAGCGATTCACCTGGGATCTAGAGGCTGATTCCGTTACGCCGTTCACTGGTAACGGCATCCTCGACGGCAGCAAAGGCACCTTCGAGCATCTGCGCATCAAAGGCGCGGAGGCGGTAGGCCCGTTCACCTTGTGGATCGACCAGATCGTGGACACCGTTTATTCAGAGGGGGCCGTGCAGATCACGGGGTTTGAAGGCTATGCGCCCGGCGCTGAAGTGATGTTCCGCGGGCCCGGCTACTCGGGAACGACCGCAACCTTCATCGCGGACGGAGATTGGGTCGGCGTCGATGACACCGCCTCCCTGGAGGGGGATGCGTCCTACACCGTGTACTTCGCTTGGAAGCAGTACAATCCGGGCAACTGGCTGCGCTTGACCACGCACAATGCATCTGAGATGCCCACGCCGATCATCGCCTTCGATGACGACAGCGTCGTCACGACCTGGATCAAGGGTGTTGCCACCGGCGGCACATCCGACTGCAACGCCAATGACGTTCCGGACGAGTGCGACGTCGCCCAGGGAGCGAGTGAAGACTGCAACGCTAATGGCATTCCGGACGAATGCGACGTTGCCGGAGGTACGAGCGACGACTGCAACGCCAACGGCATTCCGGATTCCTGCGATACGGCCTCCGGAACCAGTCTCGACTGTCAGTTGGATGGGGTTCCCGATGAGTGCCAGCTCGTGCTGGATTTCACTTACCCCGCACCCCTCGACCGGGGGGCTTATCTCGACCATCTGCTTGCGGATGATGTGTTTGCGCAACTTTGCACTGACGGTGCCGGGAACTGGCTGGCCGTGTGGGCGTCCTCTGACCCAACGAGCGGTCTGGGACCTGATTCGGACATCCTGGTCACCCGCAGCAGTGACCTCGGCGTTACCTGGACCGACCCGGTTCCGCTCAACAACAACGCCTACATGGACTCGGAGAGCGATGACGATGACAGCCCAGCGATCGCTAACGACGGAGACGGCAACTGGGTGGCAGTGTGGAGTTCCTATGATTGGTTGAACCCGGAGGACGACGACGACATCCTGGTCGCCCGCAGCACCGACGACGGCGCGACTTGGACCGATCCTGAACTGCTCAACACCAACGCCGACATAGACTCGGGACATGATTACTCCCCAGAGATCGCAACCGACGGAGAAGGCAACTGGGTAGCAGTGTGGGTTTCCCGCGATCCACTGGACGGCATCGGGCCAGATGACGACATTCTGGTGGCGCATATCACTACAACTGACCTGATCAACGGGTTACCGTGGACCGACCCGGCTCCGCTCAACAACAACGCCGAATCGGACAGCGGTGTCGACTTATACCCGCAATTGGCTACGAACGGCGCCGGGCATTGGATTGCCGTGTGGCAATCCGATGATCCACTCGACGGCATCGGATCAGATGCAGACGTTTTGGTATCCCATATCACTACCACTGGCTTGATCGCCGGGGCGCCGTGGGCCGCCCCAGCACCACTCAACAGCAACGCCTATACGGACGACCCCTGGGAGGACCTGGGGCCGAGGGTGACTCCAGGTGATCATGGGCGTTGGGTGGCCGTGTGGACGTCCGACTACCCCAGTGGCGACGACTGGGACATCGCTGTGGCTCGCAGTGATGACAACGGTCTCACTTGGACCGATCTGGCGCCGCTCAACAACAATGCGGGCACCGATTCAGGAATGGACTTCTCACCGCGGCTCGCCGCCGACGGTGCTGGAGGCTGGGTAGCCGCCTGGAGTTCTACTGAGAACCTCGGTGGTGGCATAGGAGAAGACGAGGACATCCTGTTCGCATACAGCGATGACGACGGCACCACGTGGACAGACCCAGCCGCGCTGAACGAGAACGCCGGCGCGGATTCGGGGCCTGACTTATATGGTCAAATGGCCACGGACGGCGTTGGGAACTGGGTGGTCGTCTGGACTTCCGGTGAGAGCCTGGGGGGCAGCATTGGAGAAGACTGGGACGTCCTGTTTGCCCGCACTGGCTTCGTGCCGGACTGCAACGCGAATGACATCGCCGATGAGTGCGACATTTCGGACTGCCCGCCGGGGGATCCGACCTGCTACGACTGCGACGGCAACGGCGTCCCGGATGGGTGCCAGGCGGACTGCAACGGTAACCTGATCCCAGACGTGTGCGAGCCCATGGTCGGCGGCGATTACACAGCCGACGGGATGGTGGATCTGGACGACTACGCTGATTTCTTCGGGTGCATGAGTGGGCCCGGTGTGTGGCCCAGCCCATCGCCGTCGGAGTGCGCCGACGCGTGTCTCGCGGCTTTCGACTTTGACGACGATAACGACGTTGATCTGGCCGACTTCGCTGCGTTCCAGATGGCCTTCGGGTCATCCACCTACTGCGGCGTGTCCGAGAACTGCCAGTTCTTCGACGGTTTGCGTGCTCTTTCTTCGGATGATAACGCCGGTCAGGTGCGGTACGAGGGTTTCATCACGGATGTCAGTGGGGCTCTGTCGCTGCTGTGCTGGGAGGGCGCGTGGCACACAAACGCTCCGTGCAGCGGCGCCACCCCGAACAACTTCCGCGTGAGGTATTATGCCGATGACTTGGGGCAGCCCAATCCGGAGGTGGTCCTGGCAGAATATACTACGGGAGGCGGCGGGCTAATCGTGAGCCAGGAGGACACCGGCGAGACCCTTCCCGAGCCGGACACCACCAACGTTCATCGAATGACGGCCTCACACTCACCGCTGTTCCTCATGGCCCGGACGTGCTATTGGATAGAGATTGCGGGTCTGAGCGATGACTGCGAGTTTCTGTGGGCTGAATCGGCGCCCGAACTGGGAGGCAACAACTACTCTGCCTACGGCCCCGCGGATCACTCGGAGGTGTATGTCACGTTCAGCGACGATCTATCTTTCTGCGTTAACCTCCCGCTCTATGGTGGGTGCGAGCCGCAGTGATCGCGGGGACATTCAGCGCGTGCGCGTGAACAGCTGCCGACCACGCAGCGCGCATCTCGGCCCGTCGAAGCCGCCGAACCGACTGCTTCATCGAACGGCGCCCCGGTCCCTCAGAGCGGTATGCGTGACCGCTGCCCTCACCTGACGTGGTAGAGGGGAAGCGGCGCGAATCTCGTAGTGTCCAAAAACACGAACGCGCACAAGCCGCTGGGTGGCAGAGCTGCGGCAAGGGAGGAAGCCAAAACGCGTCAGCCGGCCAAGGATCGCCCGCAATCTGCGTGAGATCGCGCTTCGCCTGGCACGGGAGAATTCCGGGTGGGGATTCAGACGCATCGTCGGTGAACTCCGCAAACTACGCCTGCGAATCAGCCGATCCTCGGTCCGTCGAATCCTGAGGGAAGAGGGGTTCACGCCCTCCCCCGCTCGACGCAGCAAAGCTGGCGAAACGACTTGGCGAAAGTTCATCTGGCTCCACCTCGACACTCTCGTACCCTGCGACTTCTTCACCAAGAATGTGATAACTCCCTTTGGAATCCGAATCGCCTACTGCCTCGCGTTTATTCACGTCGGTACTCGTCGAGTGTTCCTCAGCCCCTCTACCTATCACCCCAATGAACAATGGGTTAAACAACAAGCTCGAAACGTGATGATGTGGTGAACTGGCCCACCGAACTTTGTGCGGTCCGCCAGACGGCTTGGCTCAGCGCAGAGCAGCTTCCGAGCAGCATAAGGCGGCGCTGGAGCGAAGCGCGGGAATCCGTTTCTGCCAATCCGCGACAGCGTGCGGTGACGTTCAGCCTCACAGCGCACACTTTCACTGCGAAGAAACGGTACTTCCATCGTGATCTCAGAGGCCTAGGCTGCGCGTTTCAGCGAGACGACCGGGAGGTGCCGCCGGCCACCGATGAAGTCGACCTCGAGTGTGAATCGATCACCGGGCTGTCCGGCGATGAGCGTGCGCGGTCCGGCGCAGGGCGAGCTGCGAGGCCAGCGAGCGCGTGGCTCAAGGCGTGGACGTCGATTCGCTGGTCGTAATCGGAAGTAGACTTCGTTGGGAGTGCTGCCCTCGAGCGCTGCGTGCGGGCGATGCGCGTTGTACCATGTAGAGAAGTCGTCAATCACGTCGCGGAATGCCGATCGGCGCTGTGACACCGGGATTCGGCGCGTGCCCTCGTCTTTCATGGTCCGGATGAAGCGTTCGACGAAGGCGATACTTCCATGCTGTCCGGCAGCGCCGTACCGTGGGCGGATTCCTTTGCGGCGACACCAGCGTTTGAACTCCCCGCACCAGAAGATTCTATCCTTGTCGCAGACCAGGTACTTGGGCGTCGCGTTAGCCACAGCGACCATCCTTCCAAGGAAGCTGCGCACCGCGAGCGACGTGGGTCGCTTCGGAAAGACCGAGAAGCACATTGCGCGTCGCGAGTAGTGATCAATGACCACGGCCAGCCACCAACAGAATGGCCAACACTGCGGTAGGGCGAAGGGCACCCACGGCGCCCAGAAACCCGCTCCTGTGGGCACGGCGGTCAGATCGGTGTGCCAGACGTGGTTCGCGTGTTTCGCCGTCACCACGCGGTCGCTCGATGCGGTTGCCTCCGCTGGCATCGGATGTGGCGACTCCTTGAGGATTCGCCCGACGGTCGTGGTGCCGAGGTGCAGGCCCGCACGGCACAGGGTCTCGGCGATCTTGGCCTTGCCCAGGCTTGGGCACAGTACCTTGAACCGCTGCACTGCGTACGGCACGAAATCGGGGAACTTGTTGACGGGTTCGCGGATCTGGACGAGTGCGTCGGCCCCTTCCTCGTCAAGGCGTTTCATCCAGGATGCAATTGTGGCTGCGGTAATGAGGAACGTCTCAGCAGTGTGGCGTGCGGACCATGCTCGCGCGGCACGTAGCTCGAGGATTGCCATGCGTTCAGTCGGCACATAGTGAGGTCGTCTCTGGGAGTCAATCCGTTTCATGCGCGCGTCTTTGATTCGGATCTCCTCCGTGAGCAGCGCCACGTCTTGCCGGAGCCGGTCGTTCTCGGCCTTGAGCCGTTGTCGGGCGATCGGGCTGTTCACTGCCCAGCCGCGGGTGTAGGTTACGGCGTACTGGGCCAAGGCGGTGACGTTCAGCATGGCTGACTTGACGCGATGGGACCAATCGCGAGGAAGGGCGATTCTGGGCGGTTTCCTGTTCTTTGTCATGTGGCCTCCAGAGGGTGCTGAAGACCAGCATCACAGTTTCACGGACAAGGAGTTGCGCCCAAACGCAGTGAGCGCGAAAATCGGTGGACCAGGACAGCACGGACGACTGACCCAACTGTAGAGTGTAACGGATCGGACGCTGCGGTGACAACAGGAAGATCCTGACACTGGTCTACCCACATGGGATCGGCGAGACCCAAGGATCAGATGTACAGGAAGGACCCTACATAGGTTTGGTCACTGCTGCATGAATTCCAGAAGGATACAGCGATACTCGGGACATCGCAGAGTGAATATAAGGAAAGATGGGGGCACGCGGATACGCGAGGTGCTCGACTTGGGTCACAGGCCATCCGTCTCTTCGACGGGTTCCGCAACTGCGCCGATTTGGTCCAACCGCCAGCGGGCAAGGTGCCACTCGTTCATCGGATCGCCCGATAGGCTATCGGGCTGCACTATCAGATGGGTGGCCAAGCTGCCGCGGAAGTACTCGCGGGCTTCGTCGTTGCGGTCCTGCAGCAAGCATCGCTCGCCGGCGTAGTAGTAGCTCTTGCAGTAGTCCACCGGATCACCAGGGTCGATGGAGGCAACGAGTTCCTCCGGTTGAGTGTCGCCAGCCAGGCACTTGAGGATTTCAGACAGTCGGCTGCTGTCCGTGGCACGCGAGAGCGCCTCCGCGAGCATGTCTGCAGCTTCCTTACGCACCTCCTCACCTTCGGAGTGCTTCTGGGCTTTGTCCAACTGACGCGCCTGATCGTGAAGAACGAGGAACAAGCGGGCGGCGGCGTGGCTGACCGAGCTGTGTTGCGCGCAGACCCAGCGGTAGTCGTCGGCAGCTTCCGCAGTCCTTCCGAGGATCCACAAGGGCGTGGCGCGCGCATAGCGAATCCACGTGCTGTCAGGACCTTCGATATCTACTGCTGCCGAGAAGTCGTTGACGGCCTCTGTGTACTTCTTCTGGCATAAATAAGCGACGGCGCGTGCCTTGTAGGGGCCGTATTCACCGGGCGAGAGGTCCATCACCTGGGAGTATAGGCGCGCTGACTCGGCATACTTCTCCATTTCAAAGAAGACCTGTGCCTGGAAACGCATCCATCTACATCGATCGGTATCGAGGCTGAGGAGCTTCTGGGCCACCAGCAGCGCGTCGTCGTACTCCTCGTTCAGCAGGTGTAGATAGGCCAGCCTCTCCCATGCGAGGCTGTAATCTGGAGCGCGCCGGATGGCTTCCTTCGCATAGTCCGCGGCAGTGGGGGCATTCAAGGTAGTGAACGTCCGGAGAAACCAAGCCTCTGCAGTATTAGGTGCCTCGTTCTTGGCATGGGAATCGAGCAGCTCGGCCTGCTCGTGTTTGCCGAGTGCGCGCTGCATCTCTGCCAGCAAAGCGCGGAAGGCCCACTGTGAGGAGCTCTGATCGAGCTTCCTGCGCAGATCGTCAACTGCGACTACCGCTCGACCCTCGCGCCGTTGCTCCAGAGCGAGCCGGAAGTGAAGCTGAGCGTGTGCCAGATGAACCTCCGGCATGTCTGGCTGCTCTGTGGCAATACTCCCCAGACGCCCGAGCAGCTTGTCCGTGTTCCCGCGGCCCCGCTCGATTTCGTGTTGGAGACCCATCACCAGACGACGGGCCTCGTTCACAGTATGGCGGGTGATGGCTCGGCTCTTCCACCACGCGCTGACTCCCGCGGCGGCAATGACGAGGATCAAGGACACCACGCAAACAGCAATACGAACGCGATACTTCGAGATCTTCTTGCGCAGGATGTAGAAGCTGCTGGGCGGCTGGGCCTGGAGGGGTTCATCCGCGAGATACCTCTGGATGTCCGCCCCGAGTTCCGCGGCTGCTTGGTAACGCCGGCTCTTTTCTTTCTCCAACGCCTTGAGAACGATCGTCTCAAGCTCGCGGTCTACGCTCTTGGATAGCGAAGATGGGGGCCGGGGGAGTTCCTCCCGAATACGTAGCATTACGTCGGTTGAGCTTCCAGCGGCGTTGTACGGCAGCTCACCCGTCAAGGCTTCGAAGAGCATGACTCCCAGCGCGTAGACGTCGGTGCGTTTGTCTACTTCGTCCGGTTGTCCAGCAGCCTGCTCCGGAGAAAGGTAGCGCAAAGTACCCATGACGTGCCCAGGAACGGAAACCGCGGAGGTAAGCCCATCATGGGCTTGAGTCTCCTCGACCGCTTTGGAGAGACCGAAATCCAGGATATGCGGCTTACGCTTCGAGTCGATAAGGACATTCGCAGGTTTCAGGTCGCGGTGCACTACGCCCTGACTGTGGGCATGCTCCACGGCCTCACAGACGCTCACGAACAGGTTGAGCAGGTCTACAACGGAAGGCTGCCGTGCGGATAACCAACTTCCCAGGTTCTCCCCCTCTATGTAGTCCATCGAGTAGTAGAGCTGCCCAGTGCTGGTTTCGCCGCTCTCCAGAACGCGGACAATCCCCGGATGCTGGAAGCGGGCCGTGAGCTCGATTTCGCGCTGAAATCGAAGCCGCCCCGTGCGTGAGGCAAAGGGGCCTGCCAGCATCACCTTCAGCGCTACCACGCGCTTGGTTGACAATTGGACCCCTCGGTAGGCGACGCCCATGCCGCCGCGCCCGATCTCCTCCAGAATTCTGAAACCGGGGATTGCGTCGGCCAGCACCCGCCGCCCTCCTGGGGCACTGCGCAGAGTCGAAGCCTCGCCCTTTGCGGCTGCAATCAGCTCCCGCGTGTGTTCCACCAAGGTTTGGGAATCCGATGCATCCACGCTCGACCTCGCCGACAAAGCAGACCTGCCACGCTCACATGCCATGCGGCAAGACGATGGCTAGCCTATCAGGCGTTACTGAAGTACCTTGAAGCTGTACCGAGCAGTTCTCGCAAACGCCGATGGGCACGAGCACGGACCATGTGCACTGCGCCCTGGCTGCGGTGAAGCTCGGCAGCCACCTCGTCTATGGAGCATCCTTCCAGGTCATACATGCGCACCGCTTGACCGTACTCTACTGGTAGCTGTTCCAGCGCGTGTTCCAACGCCGTTCGCGCTTCATCGCGAGCGGCGCAACGGCTTGGCGTCGTCTGAGAAGCTCCAATCAACTCATAAAGCGCGATGAACGAATCATCATCTCCGGGTCCAGCAATCTGGCACCGGTCTCCTCCCCTCTTGTCTGCGTCAAGCATCCTGAGGGTGCTTACGAGGTTACGGCGGGCGATCGTATGCAGCCAAGCGGCGAAAGTACCTGAATCCTGCCCGGAAAAGCCCTCGATATTGAGGAATGCGTCGATGTAGGTCTGCTGGACTAGATCGTCCACAGAAAGCACAGCTTGCCACCGCCGGGGGATTTTGCCTGCTAGCCTCCGGCGCAACATCGGCGTATGCTCCTCCAGCAGGCGTTCGAGAGCCTCATCGCGCCCTTGAGCCGCTTCCCCGAGCAGGTTGCATTCCGAGCTACCGACCGACATGCCCTCACACGCCTCCAATGACCCTCGCAGGCGACCAATGTTGCCCATCTTACCGTCAGCGGCAGTCGCATACAACGGTCTCTTCGTTATTATGGAGCCTCATAGCAGCTTGGAGCAGAAGAAAACCGGATTTCAGGCGTGAATGGCGTTGCATTGCTTGCGTCTTCAGGTCTTGAGGTCGGGGCTGCACGGCCTGTCGAGGCGGGTTACGAGACTTCTCAGTGAAGCAGTGACCAGCACCCGGCTGAGAGGCCAAGCGCCTTTGGGCGGTAACTTCGATAGGGGAAAGCAATCGCGACCCCTGCGGTGCTTTGTCATGCTGGCAAGATCAGATCCAACAAACTGGCGCACTCGTTGGTCAGCAGATTATGTCACAACTCGCGGGCGACCGGAGGGGCGGGTTGCAATGGCTGCAAACGCGGGAGGAGAGGGAGGCCAATGCCAGCAATTGACTAGGCATGCGGTTGAGCTGCCCGCCTTGAGCGGACCAAGCGTCGAGCGACGTGTCCCCGGCGCTGTCCTCTGTGGCGCTGGCACCTTGCCGCTAGACGTGGGTGGCCTGGGTCTCATTCTGGGAGAGCTACTGCTTCGGAGTTTTCACAAGCAAACCTGCGGATACGCTGGACCGACAACTCTCGCATCTCTTCAGCTGGCAAACGCGTCCTCCTTTGCTGCGGTTGCCTGCTCACACCGCTCGCGCGGCTGGCGCCGCAACCACACTAACAACTCGCTCTGCCACCCCGTGCGCCTGGCGTGGACAGCCAATCAGTGTGCGGCGCGGGCCATTTCCGTGAGCAACAAGTCAAACCGAAGTACCTTAGACCTCGATTATGAGGCAATCAAACGCGCAGGAAGGAGTATATAATGGTACGGTCCAAGTCTATCCGAGCGATCTCCCCACTTTCGATTCTCTGCGTGATCTGCTGCACCCCGTTTCTCACGCCAACAGTACACGCTCAGGAGGCATCTCGATCGGTGGAGGCACACCTCCTGGAGCATCCGGGGGCAACGAAATTCATTGACGCGGACCTGATTCTAAGCCCGCTCGAGGGAGGCGCTTCGACAACCAAGGTGATCGTCAACTTGGCTCGCCCCGACGAACTGCGAGCCGCTACCGATTTCACCGACATCGACTCGCTTCGCGAACTTCAAGCGGAGATCGCGACGCGGCAGGAAGCTGTCTTGGATGCGTTGACTGAAGAGGAATTCCGGCTGCGTTACCGGATGGAGAACCAAGTCGACTTCTCAGGTGAGGTAACTCAACACGGTATAGAGAAGCTGCTTTGTGATCCACGGGTTGTCTCGATCGAACCGGTGCGCATCCTTAAGGTGCACGGTTCTCAGGCCATTCCATTGATCAATGGGATGGCGTACCGAACGGACTATAATGGTGAGGGTGTTTCGATCGCCATCTGCGACACCGGCGTTGATTATACACACCCGCGGCTGGGAGGAGGTGCAATCCCGAACGGCAAAGTGATCGGCGGATACGATATTTGCGAGGACGACTCGGATCCTGCCCCAGTCGGAAACGCACACGGAACCTGTTGTGCAGGGATCGCTGCGGGAGACCTTGGCACTGTCGGTGACTACATCGGTGGCGTCGCCCCCGGTGCCAAGCTTTACGCGCTGAAGATCACGCCTGACGGGAGTGACGAAGCCTGCAGTGACGCCATTACCGACGCCTGGAACTGGTGCGTTACGCACCGCGCCGATAATTCCGACTATCCAATCGCTGTAATCAGCACAAGCTTCGCCGGTGGTCGCCATACTGGCTCGTGCAATGGTTCATCCCCCTCCACTACTACGGCCAGTGAGAACGCAAACGCTGCTGAAATCACTGTTCTCGCCTCTTCGGGAAACGACGGCTACTGTGACGCAATAGCCTTTCCTGCGTGCATCTCGAACGTGATCGCCATTGGGGCGGTCTACGACGCCAATATCGGCCAGAGCCCTCCACCCGGTTATGTAGGGTGTATCTCGGATGAGTCTTGTGTTGGGTATACCGTGAACTGTCCCTGTGCTGAGAGATGCTACGTCGACCAGACAACCGCAGCGGACCAGGTAGCTACGTATTCCAACAGCGCTGCTTCCCTCGACGTGTTTGCCCCCAGCAACAAGGCGTACACAACTGACATCGTCGGCACGGACGGAGAAAACAACAGTCCGTCGCCAGCCGGTGATTACTACGATTCTTTCGGTGGCACTTCGGCGGCTTGTCCCTATGCGGCTGGCGCTGTGGCTGCGCTCCAGTCCGCAGCGAAAGACCTTTACGGCGAGTCTCTTCTCCCAGATGAAATAAGGTCAGTTCTCGTGTCCACGGGGGATTCGGTCACCGACAGCAAGGCCGGCATCACGAAGCCCCGGGTCAACCTTGGTGCTGCCATCGACCAGCTAAGGGAAGCATCCGAGGGGTACCATCAACCATACTGCGTCAATCAACATGGCAACGAGTACAGCTACATCGACCCTGATGGCGATTGGGAGCCTCGCGGTGATCACGGTATCCGCATGAGCAGGTATGGGGGTGACTGCACGGTTTGGTATCACCTTGTCCTGCCCCATCCGCCGACCGGGGAGAATTATGAGCAATACGCGCGAAGCGGCAGCGTGAAGGTTGGTGTGCAGTTTCTCGACTGGGCCGGCTTCCCCTACTGGTACCTCGGCCCCGAGTTCTCCATCTACGACTACGTCGCAGATGAGTACGTGAGGTTCTGTGAGAACTGCGGCACGCAGGACAGCCTAGAATGGAAGTGGTGGACGTTCAATGACTCGAATCGTTATATCAGCGACGACGGGGATGTCTACCTGAAGATCTACGTGCAAGGAGCCCGGGACACTGTTGTAGACGACGTTCGTGTGCAGTTTGAGGCTGCTGACGAGTCAATCGCCTCAGTCAACGTCACCGCCACTAGTGATGATTGCGGGGGTGATGGACAAGCTGATAGCCTCGACCTTGCTATCGATGCAAACGTGGGGAGCCTTGGTGACGGAAGTATGGTCGACATTCGGACCGCGGTCGAGCTACGGGCACCTGGGGGCGGTCTCGTCGATACGGATCAGGGTATCTGGACTATCATCGACTGCCAGCCTGATCCGGTAACGCTCTCGTTGTCTGCGTGTGGGCACGACGAGGGCGGCGTGTACGACGTGCAGGTCAGGCTCTATGACGAGGCCGGCAACCTCGAGGACGAAACGGAACTTGAGGTCAGCCTCTATCCACCCGGCGCGGTAGAAGGTGCGTGTTGTTTCGCCAACGGTTCGTGCAGTATTGCTACTGCAAGCGAATGTACCAGCGCGAGTGGAACTTGGTGGGGCGCAGGAACCGACTGCGATCCGAATCCGTGCCCCCAGCCAAGCGGTGCGTGTTGTTTTAGCGACGGTTCGTGCGCGCCGGAGTATGCGGAGGGGGCTTGCGGAAGTGCTGGTGGGACATGGCAAGGCGCTGAAAGTGATTGCAGCCCGAATCCCTGTCCGATGCCCGTCGGGGCGTGCTGTCTGTCGGGTGGTGTGTGCGCGGACGACTACACGCAGGCTGGGTGCGCCGCGGCCGCCGGGGTCTGGCTCGGGCCGGAGACCGACTGTGACCCCAACCCGTGCGAGGAGCCGATCGGAGCATGCTGCATGCCGTGCGGCGCCTGCGCTGAATACACGGAATCAGGTTGTATCGCCGCCGGAGGAGCCTGGGAGGGCGAGGGGTCGAGCTGTAGCGATCGAAATCCCTGTCCGCAACCGGGCGGTGCTTGCTGCTTCGGCGACGGTTCCTGTGAGGTATACGTCGAGACCGATTGCACATCCCTGGGCGGTGGTTGGCGGGGAGCCGCCACTGATTGCGACCCCAACCCCTGCTGGCAACCCCCGGAGGGTGCCTGCTGCTCAGCGGACGGCACTTGCACGGAGGTTCAGGGGGCTGGCAACTGTGCGGGCGTCTACCAGGGTGATGGCGTCTTGTGCGCGATGGTCACTTGCCCCGTCTGTGGCAATAGCGTCGTTGAAGATGGCGAGGATTGCGACCCGCCCAACGGCGTCAACTGCGATGCCAATTGCCAGCACGCCGCTACCGTGATCGTGGTTGCACCGGACGGAAGCGGAACCTTCCCCACCATCCAGGCGGCCGTCGACGCCGCTATGGACGGCGACATCATCGAACTTGCTGACGGCACGTTCATCGGCGGTGGCAATCGCAACGTTGATTTCCTGGGCAAGGCGATCACCGTGCGAGCGCAGAACAGTGATCCCGCCGGATGCGTCATCGATTGCATGGGGCTGGCCCGCGGGTTCATTTTCGAAAACGGCGAGGGCGCCGATTCCGTACTCCAGGGCGTTACGATCAAGAACGGCCACGCCGACTCCGGTGGAGCACTCTACTGCGACTATAGCTCACCGACCATCTCAGGCTGCGTAATCGCGTACAACTCAGCGGACCTCGAAGGTGGTGGGCTGTTCAGCAATGCTAGCGCGCCCACGTTGGTTAACTGTCTGCTCCATCACAACCATTCAGACTCGATGGGCGGGGCGATCCACGCGTACGGTATGTCGCCCACGCTGGTCAACTGCACGATCGTGAACAACTCGGCCGACAGCCAGGGCGGTGGACTCTGGCTGGGCAACTCCTCTCCTGCCCTAACGAACTGCATTGTCTGGGGCAACGCGCCGGGCCAGATTCACACTTATCGCGCGGCCACAGCCAGCTTCTGTGATATCCAGGGTGGGTTCGCCGGGGAGGGCAACATCGACGCCGATCCGCTCTTCGTAGATGCCCTCAATGACGACTACCACCTGGCTGATGGATCGCCGTGCATCAATGCCGGCCAGTATGGGATCGGTGGCCTGTCCGACTACGACTTCGAGGGCAACGACCGCGTGCAGCACTGTCGCGTGGACATGGGCTGCGATGAGACGGTGTTCATCGGCCTGGACTGCAATGACAACGGGGAGGCTGATGCCTGTGACCTCGCAGACTGTGACGGCAGCGACTGGTGCAGCGACTGTAATGGCAACCACGTACCTGACGACTGCGACGTCGATCCGACCGACCCGGACGGAAACGGCGAGGTTAGCGCGGATTGCTCCGTCAATGGCATCCCTGACGAGTGCGAGCCGGATTGTAACGACAACGGCGAGGCCGACAGTTGCGACATCTTCTACGGCAGCAGCCAGGACTGCAACGGTGACGGCGTTCCGGACGAGTGCAACCTGGCCGACTGCGGCAGCAGCCTATGGTGTCGCGACTGCAACAGCAACGATGTTCCGGACGCTTGTGACATCGACGCGGGCACCAGTCTGGACTGCAACGCGAACGGCATTCCCGATGAATGTGACCTTGCCGACTGCGACGGCAGCCCTTGGTGCAGCGACTGCAATGGCACCGGCGTACCTGACGAGTGCGATATCGCGACGGGTACGAGTGAGGACTGCACGGACAACGGCATCCCCGACGAGTGCGAGCCGGACTGCAACGACAACGGCGAGGCGGATAGCTGTGACATCGATGCCGGTACCAGCTTGGACTGTAACTCGAACGACATTCCAGATGAGTGTGATCTGGCAGATTGCGGCGGCAGCGCCTGGTGCAGTGACTGCAACACGAATGGTATTCCCGACGCCTGCGACATTTCTAGCGGTTTCAGCGAAGACTGCAACGCCAACGGTAGTCCGGATGAATGCGAGCCCGGCGGCACGGCCGACTGCAACACGAACGGCGAGCCTGACATGTGTGACATCTACACGGGCTACAGCGAGGACTGCAACTCTAACGTTGTTCCGGACGAATGCGATGTTGATCCCCTCGATCCGGACGGCGATGGCGAGGTCAGCGATGACCTCAACGTGAACGGTATCCCAGACGAGTGCGAAACGGACTGCAATGAGAACGGCATTCTGGACGAGTTCGAACTCATTACGGAGAGCGTGTTTGACAGCAGTACCTCCTGGGGTGCCTTCCGGCCGTCGAGTCACGGGGTGGGTGATCACCAAGGGTATACTGGCGCCGTCTACGATGGTCGCTATGTCTACTTCGCGCCGTACGGCGACCCTAATACCCCCCACGGAGAAGTTCTCCGGTATGATACCACAATGTCCCTAGGCGCGCCGAGCGCCTGGGCCGCGTATGAATATGGCGAGCACTGCGGCGAGGATTGCAGTGATCCGCGTGGATACAAGGGATGCGTGTTCGACGGTTCATACGTGTACTTTGCACCTTTCCACAATGGCGGCGGACAACATTGCGAGTTTCTGCGCTACGACACGAGTAGTCCCTCCTTCAACAGTCCGTCGGCCTGGACTGCCTTCAACGTGTGCGATGCTGCCGGTTTAGGCACACCCGGTGGTTATCACCGAGGCGTGTACGACGACGTTCACGGTTACATATACTTCGCTCCGATAAGCACCGACAAGGTGCTACGCTACAACACCAGCATGTCTTTCACGAATACATCAGCATGGCAGCAGTGCTATCAGACCCACGCTGCGCCGAATGTGCATTTCTATGACATAGATTTCGATGGCGCCTACGTGTATCTCTTGCCAGGAACTCGCGACGTTGTGCGTTTCGATACTTCGGAAGACTTCACTGACTCCTCCGCCTGGAGCGTATACAATCCCACGGGCGAGGAGGAGTTCTACGGAGGCATTTACGTCGACGGTTACCTGTATCTGGCCCCCGTCGGCGACCCCGATCTCTCGCAGGCAGTACGCTACGACACGTCGGCACCCTTTGAGGCCCCCTCCTCATGGGACAGCTATGACATCACCGACTCTGGCGGTGGGGCCTGGAGTGGATCGACCGTATTTCACGATGCGGCGACAGACGACTCCCACGTATACTTCGTCCCTTACAACGGAGGTGCCGTGCTGCGCTATGATCCCTCTCAACCGTTTACCAGTGCTGTGGCGTGGGAGTCTTATCAGTACGGACCGGTAGGCTTCGAAGGCGCGGCGTCAAGCGGCAGTCACATCTTCTTCTCACCTGGTGGGACCCAGGGGACAGTGTTGCGCTATAACCTGCTGGCTAACGACTGTAACGCCAATGGCGTGCTGGACGAGTGTGAGCAGGGTGGAGACCAGGACTGCAATGGCAACGGGGCGCCAGACATCTGCGACATCGACTGCGCCCGAAGTGTGGACTGCAATGGCAATGGCATTCCCGATGAGTGCGAGCCCGGCGGTGATCAGGACTGCGACGGAGATAGCAGCTCCGATCTGTGCGAGCTCTTTCTCGGCACAGGGCACGACTGCAATGACAACGGAGTACCGGATGATTGTGATATAGCCAGCGGGGCCAGCGAGGACTGTCAACCAAATGGCATTCCCGACGATTGTGAAGCAGGACCCGGCTCACCCGGTTTTGACGATCCCGCCTCCTGGCTGGCGTATATGCAGGGTGGCAGGGGTACGCAAGCCATTCACGATGGTCAGTACATCTATATCGTGCCGGGAGAGAATGGCACGGCCCGACGCTACGACAGGTTTGCACCATTCGATGCCCCTGCGTCATGGGTTGAGTTCGACGCCTGTGCCGCGCTGGGTATTGACGGTGATTACTGGGGTGGCGTTCACGCGAAACACTTTATCTACTTCGTGCCGTCCGAGCACGGCGAGGTACTGCAATACGATATTCTTCTAGACTTTACGGACCCAGCGTCGTGGCGGGTGTTCGATGCAGAGGAGGCTTTCGGTACTATCACGTCACAGTTCCGCGGAGGCGCTTTCGATGCCGAGGGCGATCATGGATACGTCTACTTCGCATCACATGACGCCACCGAACATATGTTGCGCTACAACACAGCATCCACATTTACTAGCGCGGCCTCATGGCAGACATCAGATGTACTGACGGATGGGGTCCATGGATACCGCGACGCAGCATGTGACGGGCAGTACGTCTACTTCGTGCCCGCCTTCCCGGAAGGTTCCCCCGTAGTTCGGTATGATACAGTGCAAGGATTCAACGACCCTGCGGCTTGGTCGTCGGGCCCCGCGCTGACGGGCAACCAATACAGCGCGGTAGTCTTTGACGGCCAATTCCTCTACTTTAGCCCTGACGGGAATGTCGGTTCCGGCGAGGTCGATCCAGTCCTGCGGTACGATACGTCAAGCGAATTCACGTCCCCAGGCTCGTGGGAGACTTTTGACTACAGCCAGCTTGGCGATGGAGCCTGGACAGTAACGTACGAGTACCGGGATGTGATACTGGACCGCAACTACGTATACTTTATTCCTTTCAGGGATGCCAGCTACCATTCCGACGGTGCCGTATTGCGCTATGACCGAAACGGGGACTTTGATGCACCGAGCTCGTGGTCATTCTACGATTACGCCGACTCGGATTCCTGTGCGAGCGACCCAGGATGCAGCAATCCGACCGGCTACAGCGCTGCGGTCTCTGATGGACGGTACATCTATTTGGTTCCCGCTGAAAACAACCCCGGAGAGTTCTTACGCTACGACGTGCGAAGTGGCGACTGCAATGGTAACGGAGTACCTGACGAGTGCGATATTCGAGATGGATTCAGTGACGATCTTAATGACAACTGGATTCCTGACGAGTGTGACGTGGACTGCAACGATAACGGTGTATCTGACCTTCTGGATCTATCCGGGTGCGACGGCAGCCCTTGGTGCGACGACTGCAACGACAACGGAGTGCCTGACGAGTGTGACATTGCATCCGGTGCCTGCACGGACTGCAATCTCAACGGTGTACCTGACGAATGCGACCTCGTAGCCGGAACGAGTGCTGATTGCAACGACAACGGGACGCCGGACGAGTGTGACGTTGCGAGCGGCGCGAGCGAGGATTGCCAGCCTAACGGCATCCCCGACGAGTGCGAGACAGACTGCAACGGAAACGGAACACCGGATGATTGCGACCTTGTGGCAGGAACAAGCCTCGATTGCCAGCCGAACGGAATCCCCGATGAGTGCGAATCGGACTGCAACGAGAACGGCGTGCCAGACGATTGCGACATCGCTGCTGGGACTAGCGACGACTGCCAGCCAGACGGTATACCGGATGAGTGCGAACTTGGCGCAGATATGGGGGTTGGCTTCTCCAACCCGGATTCGTGGTTGTCGTACTACTCCTATGGCGGCACCCGAACGGGTGCCGTTTTGGCCGGTCAATACGTCTACTTCACACCCTACTCCGGTGGGAAGATTGTCCGCTACGATACGTCAGCCCCATTTGACGAGCAGGCATCGTGGTCGCTCTTTGACGCCTGTGCGGAGATTGGTGCACACGGCGGGTACTGGGGAGCTGTGTTCGATGGCCAGTACATGTACTGCTCTCCCTACCCTCACGGTGAAGTGCTACGCTACGATACAACAGAAGCGTTCACTGCGCCCGGTTCGTGGGAGACGTTTAGTGCAGAGGCGGCGTTCGGTAGTGGGGCGGCGGGCTATATCAATGGCGCTTTTGACGGCGTCCATGGGTACGTGTATTTCTCACCGGTTGGTGGACAGATGCTGCGATATAACACCGCCGGAGAGTTCGCCAACCCTTCTTCGTGGGAGATATCCAGCGCTGTTACCGGGAGCTATCCAGATGCAGTGTTTGATGGGCAGTATGTGTACTTTGTGCCTCACAATGATGATGCGCTCCGGTTTGACACGTCCGGATCGTTCACTGATCCGGAGTCATGGACCATCTATGACGGCGTGACCGACAACTACTGGGGTGCCACGTCTGACGGCCGATATGTGTACTTCAGTCCGGAGGGTAGCTACGGCTCGCAGGAAATATCACCGGCGCTCCGGTATGATACGTGGGGTGAGTTTACTTCTGCCGCCTCATGGGAGAGCTTTGACTACAGCCAACTCGGCTCGGGGCCCTGGGAAGGGACGTACGTGTACCGGGATGTCATCTCCTACGCGAACTATGTTTACTTTGTGCCTCATATTGGTGCAACAGGTGCATATAGCGGGGAGGTATTGCGCTACGATAGAAACCGACCGTTTGGCAGCGTGGCAGCATGGCGAACCTATAACTACGCCGAGTCGGACGCGTGTGCTGCAGATCCTGGTTGTAGCAACCCAGCCGGATACAACGCCGCCGTGTGTGATGGGCGCTACATCTTCTTCGCGCCCTCAGGGGGAACAGACGAGATGCTTCGTCACACATTGCGAACCGGACTCGGAGACTGCAACGAAAACGGTGTGCCGGATGATTGCGATATTCAGGATGGGTTCAGTGAGGACCTCAACGGTAACGACGTTCCCGACGAGTGTGAGGACGACTGCAACACGAATGGTACCTTCGATTACCTGGACCTCGCCGCCTGCGACGGCAGCCCCTGGTGCAGCGACTGCAATAGCAACGGCGTGCCGGACGAATGCGACATTTCAGATGGAACAAGCGACGACAGCAATGTCAACGGTATTCCGGACGAATGCGAGGTTGACTGCAACACGAATGGGATCTTCGACTACCAGGACTTGGTCGACTGCGACGGTAGCCTCTGGTGCAGCGACTGCAACGATAATGGCATCCTGGACGTGTGCGACATCGACGGGCCGACCAGCACCGACATCGATGGCAATGGGGAGCCGGACGAGTGCGACGCCGACTGCAATGAGAACGGCGTGCCGGATGCCTGCGATGTGGATTGCGGGACCGGCGATTGCACCATTCATCCGTTGGGCTGCGGCACAAGTGCGGACTGCCAGCCGAACGACCTGCCGGACGAGTGCGATATCGCAGCCGGTACTAGCAGCGATGTCGACGAGGACGGTACTCCCGACGAGTGTCAACCAGACTGCAACGACAACGGTCTGCCAGACGATTGGGAAATCGCTCAAGGCACTAGCCAGGATTGTCAGCCCAACGGCGTGCCGGATGAGTGCGACATCGCCGAAGCCACTAGCGACGACTACGACTCGGACGGAGTGCCGGATGAGTGCAGCGCGGACTGTAACGCCAATGGGATCCCGGATGCATGTGACCTGGAATGTGCCACAGGGAGCTGCGCCACGCATCCGCTGGGCTGTGGTGCTAGTGCCGACTGTCAGGTTAACGGCGTCCCGGACGAGTGTGATCTTACACTCGGCACGAGCCTGGACTGCCAGCCTAACGACGTTCCTGACGAGTGCGACATAGCGTTCGGAACGAGTTCCGACTGCGACCTGAATGAGATTCCGGACGAGTGCGACATCGCCAATTGTGACGGCGATCCGGCATGTGAGGACTGCAACGGCAACGACATCCCTGACGGGTGCGATATCACGTTGGGTACCAGCGAGGACTGCCAGCCTAACGAGGTCCCCGACGAGTGTGACATCGCTGAAGGGACAAGTGAAGATGTCGACGAAGACGGCACCCCGGATGAGTGCGAGTTGCCCTGCATTGGCTACGCCCCGGGAGAACTGATCAACGTAGGTGATGAAGGATACGACGCTCCAGCCCAGAGCCTCGAAATCTGGAACTGCAACATCGGTACTCTGTCCTACGAGATCACGGATGATGTCGAGTGGCTTGATTGTCAGCCGTCCTCCGGAACGTCCACGGGCGAAGTGGATACGATCACATGCGCCTACACAACGGGAGCCTTGGAGCCGGGCGAGTATGGAGCAACCGTTACCATCAGCGATCCGGCGGCCGAGAACACTCCGCAGACTGTGTCCGTTAGCCTGACGGTGAATGAGTGCGAATCCAGACGAAACCTCTCCGTTTGGCGGTCTTGCTACTCACCGGAAGTTCCCAAGCCAGTGTTCATCACTCTCACACCCTCGGCTGGAGCGAGCGCGTTTGCCCTGGAGGACAGACCGCCAACGGGGTGGACCATCTCGAACATCAGCGATGGTGGCTATTGGGATGCCGTCTACCAGAAGGTCAAGTGGGGACCGTTCTTCGAGCCGTTCCCCGAGGAGGTGAGTTACGAGGTTACCGCGCCGGGCGAGACTACCGGTGAGTACTGCTTCACGGGTACGGCCTCGGTCGATGGCGTCAACACTCAGACTTGCGGCGACGACTGCATCGAGGAGTGTTCCACTTGCCCGCCGATCGCGGCGGATGCTCCGCAACCCATGTGCAGCGGATGCGGAGACTGTAGCTGTGCCGGGTGCGAGGACTTCCGGATCGAAATGTGCGAAATGATCGGCTACGCCTGCGCCTGGCAGAAAGGCTGCAATGACGACCTGCCCGGCATGACCCGTGCTGCCTACCTCTGGATGAGTGGCGAATACTACTGCTGGGACGAGGTCGAATTCAACTGGTATCCCACCTCCTACCCGCCGCCTGCCACGGGGTGCTGCGACGGCAGAGGCGGAGGCCATGACCGAAGTGGGTTGACTCCAGGCCAGATCGACCACGCGTGCACCGCCATCTGCATGCTGCCGAGCCACGAAAGTACCATCGCAGCACAGAATGAACTGGAAGTCCATATTGTGATGGACGCTCCGGAAGGCTCACTGGCGGCAGCCGTAGAACTCGTGCTTCCAAGTGATTGGCAGGTGATAAGCATCAGCGACGTGGGCGAGTGGGACGATGTCAACGGCAAGGTCAAGTGGGGGCCGTTCCTGAATGATCTGTCACGCTCGGTTACCGTTACGGTAAGACCGCTCACCCATGCCGCAGATCCGGCCAAGTTCTGGGGCACGGTATCCATCGACGGAATCAGCCGCGACATCTGTATGGAGCGCCAGTAACAGAAACAGAGTATGCCGGAGGTCAGACCGTCTGGTACGGGTCTGGCCTCCGGCCGCCCCTAGGTGTAAACCACCGCATTCTTCTGGGAGGAAGCAAATGCGATTCACATCAAGAACAGCGTTTGTTAGAACGGCTGCCATCTGGGTGGCATTGGGCTCCTTACCAGCCGGCGTACTGGCCGACGGCGCCCTGCGTGAGTTACCCGAGTTCTACGATCCAACTGTGCCCTTCGCTGTTGATATCACGATTGATCCTCCGGAGGGAGTGTTGGTTCTGGGGCTGGAGGACACGCCACCCACCGGCTGGACGGTTTCGAATATCAGCCACGGAGGCCATTGGGATACTCAACATGAAAAGGTGAAATGGGGGCCGTTCTTCAGTCCCATTCCGGAGTCTGTCAGCTACGACGTCACGCCTCCGGCTGAAGCAACCGGGGAGTATTGCTTCTCCGGCATCGTCTCCTTCGACGGAGACAACGAGTCCGTCGGTGGAGACGATTGCGTTACGAATGGCCCGCCTCCAGAACCGGCAACTCGAACACTTCCTGTTTGCTACACTGGCGATGACCTATTCTCAGCGTCGCTGACGCTTGCCCCTCCAGCGGGCACGTGGGCTTTGGGCATCGAAGAGTCTCCACCGGTGGGCTGGACGGTATCAAACATCAGCGATGGAGGTTTGTGGGATGCGGTGCATGAGAAGATCAAGTGGGGCCCCTTCTTCGAGCCGTTCCCCACCTACGTGACGTACGAGTTCACGCCCCTTCCTGGGGCTGAAGACGAGCACTGCTTCGCAGGTACGGTATCGTTGGACGGGATCAACGGACCCATTGTAGGGGATGCTTGTCTTACCGACTGTCCCGCCGGCGACTTCGATCAAGACGGGGATGTGGATCTGGACGACCTTAGCGTGTGCGTAGCCTGTATGGCAGGCCCGGAAGTTGCCCATCCGCCTGACTGCGATGGTGTTGACCTAGACGTCGACGGCGACGTTGACTTGACCGACTTCGCCGCGTTCCAGACCGCCTTTGTAGGCGGCAGCCGCTGACGGGCATTGTGGAGTCCAGACGCGAAGTCTGGAAGACGAGTGAAGCTAAACTCTGGTAGTGCAGCCCAAGAGACGCTGTGAGTGGGTCAGCCGCCGCGTGGATCTGGTTAAAGATCGATTACTCAGTGACTTCTGTCAGACCTGCGACCCCTGTCTCCGGTCCGAGAAACGCAGTTTATGCCGCTTTCCGACCGCGAGGCACGCCATGACTGCCAGCTGCGTGAGCTGAGTGTCATTGCTCTGACACATGTCGCAGGGTCTGACTCGCAGGTCATTCGACTGCATGGGGTTACGATTCCATGCCGTCGTTTCCGCCGGTCCGAGAACAGGTGAACCAACGCCGTTCTCGGACGAGTGGGTCAAGAACTGGGTCACTCCGGGCCAAACTCACGATCGCATCATCTCCTCAAGCGCGCGACGGGCAGAGTTAATCTGCTCATCACGCACCTTGAGATAATGCTTGCGTGTCGTGCGAATGTCCGCGTGCCCAGCCAACTCCTGTACGACGTGCAACGGGACAGCGTCCGCGAGATTCGTGCAGTAGCTCTTCCGAAGGTCGTGGAACGAACACTTCGGAAGGCTGGCCTTCTCACGGATTGCCTGGAAGTCGCGCCAGAGATTCGACTGCTTCACACGGCCGCCTGCTGTGGGACCTCTCGAGATAACGAACAAGTACTCTTGCCACGCTGCGGCAGCGAGTTGAAGCTCTGCCAGGATACTGACCGCCGCGTTAGGCAACGGAACGGTTCGCGCATCCTTGTCCTTCGGCGTCCAAGCCGCTCGGGACACCGGTGCGGTCTTGCGAACGACGCGTAACTGGTACTTCTCGAAGTCCACATCCGACCAGGTCAGGTTGATCACCTCGCCTAGCCGCAACCCGCAGCAGTAGCCAAGCACAATCATCCCTCGCCAACGCAGTGACGGCGACGCCTCGATCAGTTCTCGGCATTCCGCAGGGCTGATGCAGTGCCACGAACGCTGCCCGACCTTCTCTTGGCGCATCTCGTGAAACGGGTCCTCGCGGAAGATCCGCTTGCATTCCCGCAGAACCTTGTTCACCGTTGCGGCGCTGGAGTGCGACCGCGATGCTCATGCTCACGAAACCACGCCACGAAACGCCGCGCGTCCAGGGATGTTATTTTGCCGACGATCATCCGTCGTCCCAGGAACTCGTTCAAGCGCCGCAACGTGCGTGCGTATTCTACCTTGGTCATCTGAGCAAGATCGCCTCGAAGATCCAAGTACATCCAGGCGAATCCTGCGAGGGTGATCGCACGTGGTTGGTCACCCTTACCCACTCGTACTTCCGTCTGCTTCGTCTCAGCGTATCGCTCTGCCTCCTTTCGATTCTTGAAGCTTTTGCTGAACCGCTTCCCATCTGTGCCGAACCACCGCACTGCCCAGCTGAACGACCGCGTTTGTGGCCATTCACTCTTCGGCAGCGGCATGCCCAACTTGTCAATTGGAACTGGTCCATACCATTTCCGACAGACCCCAACTTTTTCAGTCGCCATGTTGCACCTCCTGACCCTGTATCGGGTCCGCTGCAACCACGGACGACTGACCCAGACGGAAAGTACAGTCGATACGCCGTTGTCGGCCAGACGGTCGAGCATGGTCAGTACTCCGCCTTGGCGGCGAAGAGGAAAGTGAACCACAAACGGTGGTTTGGATCGGCGAATGCCACCTCAAACTGATCGTGGTTAGAGATGTGCCCCCCCAAAATTTCTCCGCGAGCCTAGGGTCCCTACTAGCGCCAATTACGGATTGATTCTGCTATACTATATCTATCGCTCGGCACCCGGCGGCTGCGGGCATGGCTCCCGAAACGTCGAAGTGTGGGCAGGAGAGACAACTTTGACCCGCGGCAGCTTGCTTACATCCGATGATAACCAGAATCCGCTGCTGACGGAGGATCCCATTGTGTGGGACCGTCTGATCGAGGCGGTCAATCCGGCCTCCGTTCTGGTGGTCATTGAAATGCGCATGAACCCTGCAATCAAGCGACGGGTGGCCCCTGAGGACATCTGGCAGGACACGCTGCTGCACGTCTGGCGGGACCGGGATAAATGCACGTGGCAGGGGCTGCGCCGGTTCCGGTCCTGGGTGTTGAAGGTGGCCGAGAACCGCATTCGCGATGCGGTTACCAAGGAGCGTGCCCTGAAGCGCGGGGGCGGGACGACCGAGTTGTCTCTGTCCGCGCTGGGTGGAAGTGGCACGAGTAGCACAAGCAGACCCTTCCCCGGCCCCGTCGGTTCCACCACTCCGAGCCGAGTTGCCATCCACCGGGAGCAGGCCGTCGCTATGAGAGCCGCGCTGGCGTCGTTGCCTACCGATATGCGGGAGGTCGTGCGGCTGCGTCTCTTTGAGCAGCTTGGGATGGGCGAGATCGCCGGAAAGCTGAAGATCGGCGAATCTGCCGCCCGGCACCGGTTCCGCAAGGGAGCTGAGCTCTATCAACGCCAGCTGCTGACAGAGTTTGCCTCGCGCTCCACGATGAAATCCGAATAATCCATGACGGAACGACCTTTGGAATCCTCTTACCCAGATATAGGAGCAGCTTCGGAGGCAGGTTGCGTGCGCGCAGGTATCGAACCAGCGACCGACGATCAGGGCTACCTCGACCAGCTCTTCGATCACATCGTCGAGTTGATCGAGGATGGCCGGCCCGTGGCGGATCTGTCCCTTGAGCAGGGCCGGGAGCACCTGCGCGCTCAGGTTGATCGGCTGATTCGGCTGGCGCAGGGCGTTGCCCTCGGGCGCGGCGATCCGCTGCCCCGAATCGCCGGATACACTATTCTTAGCGAGTTAGGCCGCGGCGGAATGGGAATCGTCTACCTCGCACAACAGGAGAAACTGGGCGGTCGGCTCGTGGCGATCAAACTGCTCCTCGACGGAGCCTGGGCATCGGGCAAACAACGGCGCCGGTTCGAGCGGGAAGCGGAACTGGTCGCAGCCCTCCGCCATCCAAACATCGTGCGGCTTTACGACAGCGGGCTGACCGAAGATCGCTTCCCCTATTACGTGATGGAGTACGTCGAGGGGACCGGGCTTCAGGATTGGAGCAGTGGCTCGACAGACACGTCGTCGCCGAACTGGATCCCCGACGGTCTTCCGGCTGATTCGCCCTCGGCGTCGGTGCGAGATGCGGCCGAGATGGTTGCCAAGATCAGCGAGGCGGTCGGCTACGCCCACCAGCGCGGCACCATTCATCGCGATCTGAAGCCCAGCAACATCCTCGTCGACCCCACAGGCGAACCCCACGTGCTCGATTTCGGCCTGGCCAAGCTCGTCTCCGACAAGGCGGCCGGCGGGAGCAGCGCCCGCATGAGCCAGACCGGCGAGTTCATGGGTTCGCTGCCTTGGGCCAGCCCCGAACAAGCCGAAGGCGCGCTTGACCGAATCGATGTACGTACCGACGTGTATTCTCTGGGCGTCATGACCTTCCGTTTGCTTACCGGCCGCTCCCCCTACGCAGTCACTGGTTCTTTCGGGCAAGTCCTGGACAACATCCAGCACGCCGAGCCCCCTCGTCCCAGCAAGCTCCGCCCCGGTCTCGACGACGAGATCGACACCATCGTGCTCAAATGCCTGGCCAAGGAGCCGGACCGCCGCTACCAGACTGCCGGTGAGCTGGCCCGCGACCTGCGACGGTATCTCACCGGCGACCCCATCGAAGCCAAGCGTGATTCGGTGGCGTACATGCTGCGCAAGCAGCTTCGGCGTTACCGCGTCGCTATGTGGGTGGCAGCCTTGCTGGTCACCGTCACGTCCATAGCCACGGTAGTGTCGGTTTCTTTCGAGCGTGAGGCGACGAAAGAGCGCGTCGAGGCCCAATACCAGGCGATGTTGGCCCAGGCCATCAACAAATTTATGCTCGAAACGCTGGCCTCGCCCGATCCGTACGCCAACCAGTTCGCGATCGACGCATTGCGCGACGTCACGGTGGCCGAGGCGCTCGACACCGCATCCGAGAAAGTCCAAACCGCGTTCGTGGACAGACCGCTCATTGAAGCCGGCGTCCGGGACACACTGGGTGCGACCTACCTGCACCTCGGCCTGCTGAACTCAGCAGACACCCACCTCACCCGGGCGCTCGAGTTACGTCGTGATCTACTGGGGGATGACCACGTCGACACGCTGACTTCACTTGCCCACTTGGCAGAGCTGCGCCTGGACCAGGGCGAGATGGAAGAATCCGAAGCGCTCTGGCGACGGGCCTGGGAAGGCCGGCGCGAGCTGCTCGGAGGCGACCACCCGGATACGCTGACCGCCAAGGACTACACGGCGCTGACGCTCTCTTACCAGATGGAGTACGACGAAGCCGAGCGTCTCACACGCGAATGCCTGGCAGATCGTCGCCGAGTCCTCGGTTCGGAGCACCGTGACACCTTGCACACTCTCAACAACCTGGGTGTTCTTCTCATCTGGCGCGCACGGTATGCCGAAGCCCAGCCGCTCATCCAGGAAGTGTATCGCTGCTACGAACGCGATCTCGGGCCGGAGCATCTGTATGCGGCCAGCGTCCTTCTCAACGTTGCCACCCTGCACTCGTTGAGCGGTGAGTACGACCAGGCCGCAGAGCTTTTCCGGCTCGCCTACGAGCGGCAGCTTAGCTGCTCGGGAGAAGAACACCCCAACACGCTGAGCGCCCAATGCATGCTCGGCCAGTCGCTCATCCGCTTGGGATGCCTGGATGAGGCCGAACTCCTGCTCACCGGCGCTCTCGAGGCCAAGCGCCGCGTCCAAGGCGAGAGACACTGGGAGACCTTGTCCATTCAGTTCATCCTGGCCGATCTGCGTAACGCCCAAGGTAAACCGGTCGAGGCTGAGGAACTGCTTCGCCCAACACTCGCGGTACAATTGGAGACGTTGGGCGAAAACCACTTCCGGACCCTGCGGTCCGAGACCAGATTGGGACGCGTGCTGATTACCCTTGACCGGCTGGAAGAGGCCGAAACGCTGCTTCGCAGGGCACTCCAATCGGTACGGGACGCAGGCCGAGAGGAACATCCCTTTACACTCCAAACAATGGTCCAGCTTGCCCGCGCCCTCCGCCATCAAGGCCACAACGCGCAGGCCGCTGTTCTTCTCGATGAAGCCCTGGGCATCGCCAAGAGCACGCTGGACGTGGACCATCCGATTACACTGTCAGCCAGAACTGAGAGGGGCATGATCGACCTAGCCGAAGCAGACCCCGCAAGCGCAGCCGCGGTGTTCGAGGAAGTTGTCGAAGCTCACCGCGAGCGGTTGGGCGATCGGCACGCAGAGACATTGACCGCGATGAACCTGCTGGGCCGCGCACTTCTCGACCAGGGACACGCTACTGAAGCCTGCGAGATTCTTCGCGAAGTCGAAGTCTCTGCACGGATGGTCCTACTGTCGGGCCATTGGCTTTCGGGCGAGTTTGCCGGCGATCTAGGCCGCTGCCTCACTCGGGTCCAGGACTACACCGAAGCCGAGGAACTGCTGCTGAGGGCACATGCCGAACTTGCCGATGCTCTGGGCTCGAAGCACTCTCATACGCGGCGTGTCGCGGAGTCCCTGGCCGAACTCTACGAAGCCACCGGCCAAGTCGATGAAGCGGCCGTTTGGCGCGACCGAGCAGCAGAAGATAGCGTGACCGAGTGACCCACCCATTCTTCGCCACAGCCCGCCTGCGCTGTCCAGAAGATCCCCATCCCAAAGCATCGCTTCTACCGACTCAAGAGCCGGTATGACCGGCTACGCGATGCTGGGATGCTGTCACAGGCCGAGATCGCCGAACAGCTCGGCGTAGCGCCGAGCACGATCAGGACATGGCGCGACCATGGTATGCTCCGCGACCATGCTTACAATGACAAGAATGAATCTCTCTACGAACCCGTCAATGGCAGCGGCCCGGTCAAGAGCCAAGGGCGGCAGCTATCCGAACGAAGGAGATTCCCCGAGGTCACACCGAACCGATGAGGTGCAACATGCTACATGATCCTTCGCGTTCGGTGGCAACCGCGGCGTTCGCAGGCATCGGGTATCAGCAGTCCTGAACTGGCGGCACACGCTCCGCTTGCTACGCTTCTCGACCTTGACCAAACGTCGAATCTCTGCCTACTTCTCCATGTCCGTAAACACCTTTGATTGCCCTCGCGGCCTTCATGTCGAATTAAGCCCAACAGGGCTTGATTCTGGCCGAAAACCAGCCAGGGTCGCCAAAGGCGCCACGTTTTTCAACCGACCGCCGGAACCGCCCGAGCGCTACGTTCTTCAACCGGCGTTCATATTCTCACCAGCAGAGCCGGTGGATTACTGCAGATCTAGCAGGCAGCCATGGCCGGATCCACGGGGACGGCGCCACCTTCACCATCACCACCGACAAGGAAGACCATCCGATGCTGGAGGTGAGTTGGTACGGCGCGGTGACGTTCCTCAACTGGCGCAGCGCAATGGAGGGCCGCCCCCTGCTATGATCTTGAGACCTGGACGTGCAACTTCGAGGTGGACGGCTATCGACTCCCGAACGAGGCCGAGTGGGAGAGGGCCGCCGGCCGGCACGGACCATGTTCTGCGCGGTGGGATGTGGTTCAGCAATCCGGGTTTCTGTCGCTCGGTGGGGCGCGTCGTCGGTACGCCCATCCTTCGCGGTGAGTGCTGCGGGTTCCGCTGTGCAGCGGGGACGTAGCTCTTTGCCCTGTTACCCCCTTACCCTTTGCGGGTCCAGGGGCGAGTGAACGGATCCACAGATTACACCGATTTCACAGATGGGGTTGGGATTGAATCAATCTGCGTCCATCTGCGCAATCTGCGGACGGAAACGAGCAGACGCCCCATTCTTCGCGTAGTGTACAGCCCGAAGACATGGGTAACACATACTATGGGTTCTCCCCGGGACTGGAAGCCCTCCGCGTGCCGGACCGGATAAGGTGGACATTTATCTGGTTTTTCGCGGCGCTGGCCGGCGCAGAATTCTCTCTTGGAGATTAGAGGGGCATGGTTTGCGAGAGCGGCCGGCGTGGCCGTAGGCCCTTCAGTCTTAGAATGCGAGGAGAATTGCATCATGAACACTAAAAGCCTAGCCACGGCAGTGATGGCCATGTTGACCGCCTTATCGTCTGCGACTGCCCAAGCTCAAATGAGTTCCGCGTTCACCTATCAGGGATATCTTGAAGAAAGCGGCGAGCCTGTAACGGGGGGCTATCAATGCACCTTCGCGCTCTACGATGCCGAGGCGGGCGGCACGTATTTGGGGCAGGACATCGACACCGTCACGTTTGAGAATGGGTACTTCACGGCACACCTGGATTATGCCGACGGCCTGTTCACCGGCGATCCGCGTTGGCTCGAAATCACGGTGGACACGACAACGCTTTCGCCGCGACATGAGATCACACCGACGCCGTATGCGTTGACGGCACAGACGTTGGTCGTGCCCGTGGAGCTTACAAGTGATGCGATATCAACGCTCGACCTCATCGGCACCGGCCCTACGGGCAACGTCTTGGATGTGCAAGCGGATAACGTCGAGGGCACTGGGCTGTCAGCGCTGCGGGCGACTCACGTGCCGTCGGGGAACAACGTGAAGCTCGGCATGCCGGCGGCGGGTGTCTACTCGCGCGTGCAGACGGGCAGCGCGGTCATAGCTGAACACCTGTCCACCGGAAACGCCTCGTGGCTGGGGACGGCAAACTACGGAGTTTACGGATTGGCGCCTGCCCCGTCCGACTGGGCGGGTTACTTCGAAGGAAATGCGTACTTCAGCGACAACGTGGGTATCGGCACCGACACGCCGAGCGAGATGCTCAGTGTCGATGGGGCGATCGAATCGCTCACCGGCGGATTCAAGTTTCCGGATGGGACAACTCAAACAACCGCGTCGACCGGCGGCGGCAGTTCGTTGTGGAGTGAGAACGGCAGCGATATCTACTACGACAGCGGTAACGTCGGTATTGGGATAACGACGCCCACAGCTCCGCTGGAAGTCAGGTCCACGCTACCCAATCCCTCGATCGTGACCGCCGGCGGGAACGACTACGCGACCTGGGCTGGGCAGTACATGAGCTTCGGCCACTGGGATGGTTCAACGTATGTAGCACGTTTGGGGATCGATGACAACGGTGATACGGCATTGGTACCGAACGGCGGCAACGTCGGCATCGGGACCAGCAATCCAGGGGCGGACGTTGAGGTGTGGACCGATGACGAGACACAGCTTCTGCTAGGTGGTGCCACGGGCACAGGCGCGAACGATCAAGGTTACAAGCTCCGCATCACGTCATACGATAACGATGACGCGAACTACACCTACCCAATCTACGTGATGGACGAGAACTCCAAAGTTGACTTCTGGCTGCGCTCGCGGTCCAATACCAACGGGGATTCGACCGCGTACTTCCAGGGCAACGTCGGCATCGGCACCGCCGAGCCGGAGGCCAGGCTGCATGTCGGTGGTGCCGGTCAGCAAATCCTGATCGGCGACGCTCACGATGCAGCGGAACCCGCACTGAAGCTCTGGGGTGGACACAGTTCGGGCTACGCCTACATCCAGGCAGGTGGCGAAGGCGGCGCGCCGGCCAATCTGCGCATTACGAAGTACAACACCGGCTTCGACCCGCTCGACGAACTGCAAATCTCCGCGGTGAAGAGTCATTTCAGTGGCAATCTCGGAATCGGCACGGCCGACCCAGAGGAGAAGCTGCACGTCGCCGGCAAGGCACGCTGCGAGCAGCTCCAGGTCACGGATAGCGTGACCGCCGGCCACGTGCTGACTGCGGATGCCAACGGCAATGCTTCATGGCAACCGCCTGGGGCTTTCACATTACCGTACAGCGGCTCTTGCAGTTCCAGTACGGCCATGAGCGTCACGAGCACGGACGGGACTGGAATTCATGGTTACGGCACTGTCTCTGGCCTATATGATTCGGCAGCAGGTGTATGGGGTCAGGCCACAGGTGGGAATCTCGCCTACTCCTATGGCGTAAGAGGGACGGCCAGTGCATCAGGTCCCTTGGATTCCTGGAACTATGGCGTGTTTGGTGAAGTTCCGGCGGATAGCACCGGCACGTGTTACGGCGTATACGGCAAGGCAGCGCAGCTCGGCGATGTCGGTGTGTACGGCGAAAACACGGTCGCCGGCGGTGTCGGCGTGTATGGCGATGGAACAGCCACAGGCGTTGGCGGACATTTTGAGGGGCAGGAGAACGACGGCTCATCAGCGGCGCTCGAAGTCGAATCGGGTAGTGATCTGATGTTGATCGATGGTGACGAGATTTCCTGCACCAGTGAATTCCTGCACATTCAGAACAACGGTGGCTATTTGTATCTCGGGGAGAACGGCGGACGCGTGACCGTCGGCGCGACTGGCGAGGCTACGAGCGCTCGCCTGAAAGTCCTGGGCGGAACAGATGCGTCTTTGGCTGGTGGTGGATTCTGCGTCCTCGGTGACACCACGGGCGCCAATGTGTGCTATGACAACAATGAAATCGTCGCTCGAAACAACGGGGCGGCAGCCAGCTTGTCACTGAACAGCGGCAGCGGAGATGTGGTCCTCTGCTACAACGGGGGCGACGTTGCCATAGGGCACAACAACCCGACAGCACCCCTGGATGTACATGGCAACATTGTGGTGCGTGACGACGATGGCATCATCGTGGAAATCGGCCACGGGCTTGACTACTCAGAGGGTTTCAATGTCTTGAATGCAGATGAGGTCACTGCGGGATCGGTGCTGGTCATAGATCCGGCACATCCAGGCGAGCTGCAACTCAGCACGGAAGCCTACGACCACAAGGTGGCCGGCGTTGTTGCGGGCGCGAATGGCCTGGGTTCGGGTGTGAAGCTCGGGTCCGGGCAGTTCGACCACGACGTCGCACTGGCTGGACGTGTGTACTGCAAGGTCGATGCAACATATGGCGAGGTCCAGCCCGGTGATCTGTTGACAACTTCGGCGACACCGGGCCACGCGATGCGCGTAGCGGATACCAGCAAGGCACAGGGTGCGATTCTCGGTAAAGCGATGGAGCCTCTTGAGGCGGGCCAGCGCGGCGAGATCCTCGTACTCGTGACATTACAGTAGAACTGGGAGGTAATGATCATGAAACGTTATGCACTACTGTTTCTCTGCGGTGTATTCCTGAGTGATGCAGCCTCCACTTCCGCGAGTGCGCAGTTCATCACTCAGCCACAGGCGGCCACCATCGCCGAAAACTGGATCGCGCTGCAAATGCACCTCGACGGCAGCTGGGGAACGCATGACCAAGCCAGCGTTACGAACGTGATGCCGTTTCGTCGCGGTGAGCGATTGCTCGGCTACTACTGTGAAGTGCAGCCAGCAGGATTCATCATCGTCTCGTTGAGGCGAGAGCTGGCACCGATCAGGGCCTACTCAACATACTCCGGCCTGTCCTATACGACCGACGCTGGCATGGCCGACTTCCTTAAAACGAAGATGGAGTGGATCATCGATGCGGTCGAGCTCAGCGCAGGTCCGATCGAGCAGGCGGATACCAAAGACATCGAGCCGCTGCTGGAAGTCGACTACCGCGACCTCTCTGCATCATTATCGCAGAGTCCCCGCTTGTTCGCCGAACAACTGGTAGGCGGCGGCTGGCGTGAGAATTATGACACGGGCGACGTGATGCTCACGTCCCACTGGCATCAGGAACCGCCGTACAACGATCAATGTCCCGATATGGGCTGCGATTGGTCCTCCTATGACGATTTCAACGACAACGCGTTGGTTGGCTGTGTAGCCACGGCGGGGGCGCAGACCATGCGTCATTGGGCTTGGCCGCCGTACGGCAACGGGAGTCCTTACAACGACTCATACGATTGGTCGAACATGCTCAACAGCTATCAGTGGTGGGGGGGGCAGTTTGTGGATGAGGACGACAACCCTTGCACCTCGGCGCAAATCGACGCCGTTGCTGAACTGTGTGCGGAGGTCGGCCAGGCCGTGGACATGGACTATGGCTGCGACGCGTCGGGAGCTATCACGGAGGATCTGAAATGGGCATTCCAGCTCGACTTTCGGTACGAGTGGGGGATCGGCATTGAGCATCGCAGTTCTTACACAGCGTTATCCTGGTTTGCTCTGCTTCAGGACGAGTTGAACGTGAATCGGCCACTGCCCTACAGGATTCCCGGTCACGCCGTCGTATGTGATGGCTGGAAGCTGTCGCCCCAGCAATATCACATCAACTACGGCTGGGGATCAATAGGCCAATGTGATGGCTGCGACACGTGGTACGTGCTGGATGCGATCTTCGGTGGCGATCCTGACAGCGAATATGCCTTGAGCGGCGTCGTGCCGGACAACGCCCTGGGACCGCAGATCAGCGGTACATATGGCGACGATCTGTATTACGTTGACCAGGACACGACGACCCACTGGCTTGGCGTCTCATTCGTGGACGGTACTGATCTTCAGTTTCTCCACAACGTCGCAATGACATGTGACGAACCAGGCACCAGTATTTACTTTGGTGGGGCTGATGGTAATGCGACGCGCCTGTACTCGCGTGGTATTCAGTCCCGTGGTATCAAGGTGACTGAACCGGTCGACTACATACCACCGACCTTCAAGATTCACGAACGTGGCGGCATCCGCTTTCGGTGAGAAAGGGAGTTGAGACAATGCGTAACACACTTCGTATAATGGCGATGCTCATAGTGCTGGCCAGCGTAACTGCAGGCAACGCAGATGATCTGAGCGTGCCGTGGTTCTCGATAGACGGTGGTGGCGGTGAGTGGTCCGTCGGCGGCGACTTCGTTCTATCCGGTACTATTGGCCAACCGGACGCCGGTGCAACCGCCCTGACCGGCGGCGACTTCGCGCTCGTCGGGGGATTTCGGACCGGTGCAGTTGCCGAGACGCAAGTTCCAGGTGATTTCGACGACGACGGCGACGTGGACCTCGACGACTACGACATCGTCGAGGGCTGTCTGGTCGGCCCGGAGGTGACCACCCCGCCGCCGGGTTGCGACCCGGAACACTTCGCCAACGCCGATCTCGAAGGCGAAGACAGCGACGTGGACCTGGCCGATTTCGTTATATTCGCCAACAACTTCACCGGTTGACCGGGCATCAACCATGCAAGCGATAACAGCGTGGCCCCCGGCACTTCGCCGGGGGTCTTCTCACGGTGTGCTGTGCATGTCCCCGATGACTTGAAGGCGCAAGTGCTCTACGAACCTTGGTGACAGGAACCGTTACCCTTCCTTTGGTGCCGACTTCATCGCCTTGGAGAGACGAGCCGAAGCCCAGCGTCGCTGAGGAAGACGCCGATGAACCCTTGAGGTTCACTCTCTCGTCGCGAGTCGCATGTGGGCCTCTCTCTCGTTCGCTGACGGCTTGCCTTGCCAGAGGAAAGTGCCTCCTTCCTGGCCACCGTGTTTGCCGAAGCTTAAGCCGCTTCCGGCCGGGCCTCACTCTCGCCCTCGGAGTTGCTATCCAGCGTCTCGTGGTACGGCGTCGTCGTCGACTACCTTCTTTGTGCGAATCGCGACAGGACCGAGTGGGGCTACAACGATGGCTTCATCGGGCTCGGCAAGAGTGCGGAAACACCCGTGCTCTTGCAGAGCCTGACCAGAGAAGCGGGTCTCGCACCGGACCACGAGCCGTTTCTTCCAGATCGATAAACTCGAAGCCATCACTCGATGACCAGCGCCCGGATGTTGGCGCGGCAACGTCAAAGCCGTAGTCCGGTGAAGTACCCACCATGAAGAGCACGAAGTTGTTCACTCGTGGCGAATCGACTGCGTAGAACAGTCTGTACGGCGTGTCGGCCGCCAGCGCACCGAGCATGTCCTTCTGCAGCCACCTTCCCAGCTCTTGGTCGTAGGTTCTGTAGATGAAGTGGTACAGGCCGGTGCGGGGGGAGTAGCGTTGGCCGGTCCATAGGTATGGATTGCCGAAGTGGCCGGCGAAGGTGGGGCCCTTTGATCCTTGCAGCACGTCGCCGCGCGGAGAGTCGGGGCCGCCGAAGATGGCCGCGAGGACTTTGTAGTCAGCCAGCGTGACCTCGCCGTCGCCGTCGAAATCGTAGATTACGTCGCACAGCGTGTCGCCTTACGGTCCGGTATAGGAAACCATGAACGTCGCGAACTCGCTCAGGTCCACATCGCCATCTCCGTCGAAGTCGCAGAGCACGCAGCCCGGCGGGTAGGCCGTCGTGGGGCCGCTAAGGCAGCCGGCGACAGTGCCGTAGTCATCCAGGTCGATGTCGCCGTCCAGGTCCACGTCGCCCGGGCCGGCGTCAACGAAGTCGGACACGTAGGTGATCCCGTGGGCATCGTTGCTGAACACCACCGCGGTGAGGTTGCCGCCGACGAAGTCCATGTTCCAGATCGCCCCGTCGGCGACCCACAGCATGTCGTTGTCCTCGTCTATCGCCAGCCCGCTGATCGCAAGGAGCCCGCCGCGGATCTCCGTCACCGCGTCCACCGCCGGCTCGGGCCCGGTGAAGTCCAGGTCCGCCCGCCATACCGAACCCAGCTCGTCACCGAAGAACACCATGGGGTAATAGGGATCCGGATCGGTTATCCCCGCGATAGCCGTGACGGCGCATGTGTGGGGGATAAAGGGGTCGGGATTGGTGATCCCCGCCAGGTCGGTCACCTTGATGTTGCCGGCGTCGCCGTCGGCGATGTAGATCAGCTCGTGGAGGGTGTCGACGTAGAGGTCCCGCGGGTCGCCCAGGCCGGTGGTTACCAGGTCGGTGGTCGGAAGCGCCGGGTCGGACAGGTCGCATTGGCGCACCCGGTGGGACTGGCCGATGTGGGTCCAGAGGATCATGGGGTCAGGATTGGTTGTTCCCGTCAGGCCGCCGGGGGCGCCGTCGCCTTCGAAGATGATGTTGCCCTGCCCGGTAACGTAGGACAGCTCGATGATGAAGCCGAAGGTGGAATCGGCAAAGAACAGACTATGGCGGGCCCGAACGTAGGCGATGCCCCGGGGCGAGCCTTGCCCCACGGCTATGTCCTCGGGCAACGCCTCGGGGTCGTAGGCCTCTTGGCGCTTGATCGAGCTGGTGTCCGGTTCTGTCCAGTAGATATAGGGCGTCGGGGTGGTCTGGGCCCAGGCCGACGAGGTCACGGCCAAAACCAGGCCCACGGTCATCAGCGCGCAGCGGCGGGACATGACAGGCTCCCTGTGCATTGGGCTCTAGAAAGAACGACCTCAGTATACCACTTTTGGGATGGGCAAATCTACGGGATTGCTTGCCAAACGGAGCAAGAGGTGCGTTGAGGGCCACTGCTGCGGCCGTCCGGTCGGTTCTGCTGACAGTGCCGCTCCACGTGCGACGTGAGCAGTTCAAGGGGCCCAAGCGCGAGAAGAGAGTCAGCCCGCAACATGGCGGTGGCGGGGCCCCTCGTCGGCAACTGGAAACTGGACGTCGGCAGTGAAATCGTGACGCGCCAGGCTAGCGTAGTGGGTCCGGCAGATCTCGGGAGAATTACCCATTAGGTGGCCGATCTTGTAGAGAGAAACACCCCGCTGCGCCAAGTGGCTGCCGAAAGTGTGGCGGAAGTCCAGGCAGCTCCAAGCCAAACATGCGGCGCGGTTAGCATCCCGCAGATCGGCGGAGAAGTTGTCGGGGTCGTAGCGAGTCCCCTGGGGGCTGGTGATCTCGAGGGCTGGGCAGATCGGCCCAAAGGCTTCCCGGAGGTAGTACACGTCCGTCTGTGCGCTCTTGGGCGTCTTGACGTGCCGGATGTGCTCGACGTAGGCGGAAACGACGTTCGCGATGGGCGTCCGTGTGGGGAGCGGGTCATCCAGGCCTCGGAGCTGTGCGGATTCGAATTGTCTCAGCTTCTCCTTGGCAATCTGGTGAACGTTCGTTCGCAGGGTGCGGCGGCGGATCTTCTTGCCGACGTACCATTGCAGATAGTAGGTGCCGTTGCGTTTGACGAGACTGGCCATGATTGGGACTCCATGAAAGAACCTCCGGGTCCGTTCTGCGAGTCCCTGGCCGGGCCGCGTTGATGTACAAAGTGATGTACAGCGGGGCCGATTTGGGCAAAAAAACAGGGACTCGCGACTACCGCAAGTCCCTTTAGAACAATCACTTAGCGGGGGCAGGACTCGAACCTGCGACCTCCGGGTTATGAGCCCGACGAGCTGCCATCTGCTCTACCCCGCAATAGTTGTGAAGACTCTAAACCGCGATTTGCTTGCTGTCAAGGTGTTGATTCAGCTTCTGATTGCCTCGAGCACAACCACAGCTGAGGACCCACTGGCGGTGACAACGCCACACTGGATTGGGCTAGCACTCAAGAAATGGAGTGGGCACAGACGCGGACGACCGCCCCAAGAGCGGGGAGCAGGGCACAGCAACCTCTTCTACCAGCAAGCGACCATTGACAGCCCTCACATTGATCTTCTGCAATCAGGAGTTCCGAGTCGGTGGCCCTTTTGGCCGTAGGAAGCGACGATTTCTCGATGCCTGAAAACGTGCTTGTGCAACAGATGGAGAAGCGGTTCCTTGTCCGAACCTGCAAACGTGCACGATTCTGTGGCACGGGCTCCAGATGGCCATCTGATCGGCTGTCTGCAGGATGGCATTCAAGAAGAGGCCTCTAACTGTGGGCATTGCGCTGTTGCGCGAGTATCCTCCCTGGATACCTGTGGAAGATCGCCGATTACCCGAGCCGTGTGTGTAACGCGGAGACTGCCTGGGTCGTCGAGTGTGTATCGACAGTTCATTCATAGCACTGTGTGGTCAGGTTCGTCATTCACCTCTGTACCTGCATGAACGGTCGCCGTTGAAAACGGACCGAGAACATCCACGCCACATGGTCGCGGGATAGATGCGTGGTTTGTGCGGGGTCGTTGTCGCCAGACCCGATAGAGGGGCTGAACCAACATACCAGGGTGCTTAGCGCTCGGGATGAGCATTACGCTCAGTTCGGATACCTGTGCAATGCGCAAAGAATCAGCCACCTCCGCGAAACGTGGCGAAGGCGGCTGATTCGTATTGAGTCACGAATGTCCGGACCGTAGAGACGGTCCGCTCATCGCGCATGGGT
>Ga0180434_10000184_pt1 | contig 96088 bp, 61 predicted proteins | sample SS_ome_7_FD_132453 | JGI IMG/M metagenome (GOLD analysis project Ga0180434, IMG submission 132453) | Hypersaline lake sediment archaeal communities from the Salton Sea, California, USA - SS_1_D_2 metaG | ecosystem: Environmental > Aquatic > Non-marine Saline and Alkaline > Hypersaline >... | reverse complement strand
TCAGCCCTGCCGAAATGTGCGCTTTCCTCTACGACTTTGGCCTTAGTGTGATCGGACAAGAGGAGTCCAAAGAATTGCCTCCACCGTCAAAGGTCTGGTTGCTCAAAGGTGGGAGAGCGGGTAGCGACTTTGACTTCTTGGATCAAGCGACAGATTCCACTATTGCCTATCGTTGGGGAGGCAACCTTGAGATAAGAAGAGGTGACATATTGCTCATGTATACTCTGTCGCCGCGAAGTCGTATTCATTCCATCTGGCGGGCCGTATCTGATGGGTTTGCCGACCCGTTTTTTCACTATCATCATGCTGTTGCAATTGGCTCCATGGTCAGGACCAAGCCGGTAACTTTTCAAGAAATGAAGAACGACCCGATTCTCAGCCAGAAAGGTTTGATCAGATCTAGCCTACAGGGATCGAGTGGGGACCCTTTTTCGGTGGAGGAATATGATGCCATCTTGAGCATTATGGAGAGCAAGGGGCAAGATATATCTCTTCTTCCCAGGTTAGAGCCTTTGAGCTACCCGGACCTGGCAAAGATCAGCAATGAGAGGGACGTGGAGCAGCTCCTCGTTGAACCCTTTTTGGAAAAGATAGGATACACAGAGGATGACTGGATTCGGCAAATGTCGATAAAAATGGGACGCGGTGAACGCAATTATTCGGATTATGCCTTTGGCGCTGAAACCAAATGGGGTGAGGAGTCTGCGAGGATGGTGCTGGAAGCGAAATACCGGATTAGCACACGAAAAGAACTGAGGGAAGCCTTTTATCAGGCCAAATCATACGCTTTGAGGCTACAGGCGAACCGTATCGTTTTGTGCGCCATAGATGGTGTTTGGGTATTCGAGTACAAGGGAAACGACTTTGATCGCGAGGGCTTTGTGCATAGAAGATGGAGTGAGCTAAGTCACCCTGATACATTGCACGAAACTTCACTTAGCATTGGAAGGAAGGAAATTTTAGAATCTGGCTGAGAAAGATGAACAAATCGAACGAGGAGATCCGATGCAAAAAAGACATCGCCTCATAGTATCAGTAATAACAATTCTAGGTCTGATGACCGTAACCTGCGGCCTGACCGGCGATGACGACGTCCCCCGCAACGCCGCCGTCGTCGAACTGACGGCCAACACCAGCCTGACCCCCTGGCTGCAAGCGGCGGTCGCCAGCTTTAACGACGCCGAGGTCGAGACGAGCGGAGGGAAGCGCGTCTACGTCGTCCTCAACCCGGTCGAGTCGGGGCGCGCGGTGGCCGCGATGGCCAGCGGCGATTCCCTGCCGGCGCTGTGGGCGCCGGACGACATGGTCTGGGTCAACCTGCTGGCCGACCAGGGGAACGGCAGCTTTCAGGGCGATTGCGTCAGCCTGGCCAAAAGCCCGCTCGTCATCGCCATGTGGCGTCCGGTGGCCGAGTCGTTGGGCTGGCCGGGGCGCAGCCTGGGCTGGCTCGACGTGGGCAGCCTGGCTGCCGACCCCTCGGCCTGGGATTATTACAGCGGCGGGCAGTTTGGCGACGCCTTGCGGTTGGGCCACACTCACCCCGGCCTTTCGGGAACCGGCGCCAGCACCCTGCTCGCCATCGTCCAGGCGGCGGAGTCGAAAACGGAGGCGGTCGGCGTGGAGGAGGTGCAGCAGCCCATCGTGCAGGCCTCGGTGAGCGCCTTCGAGGCGGCGGTCTCCTGGTTCAGCTCCACCACCGACGACCTGGGGCAGACGATGAGCGCGCGCGGGATCGGTTACCTGGGGGCCGCCGTGATGTACGAGAGCACGGTCGTCAACTATGGCGGCGGCGATCCCGGTCTCGTTCCGATCTATCCCTTCGAGGGCACCTTCGTGGCCACGCACCCGGCCTGCCTGAACAGCTCGGCCAGCGCCGAGATGCAGGAGGCGGCCCGCATTTTCCGCGATTACCTGCTGGGCCAAGAGGCGCAGCAGATGGCCCTGGCGAACGGGCTGCGCCCGGTCAACAGGAGCGTGAGCCTGGGCCCGCCGCTCGATGAGAGCCGCGGCATCGACCTGGACCAACCGGAGATCGTCTTTGGCGCGCCCAGCGTGGAGACGGTCTATGCCGTGCAGGAGTTGTGGCAGTCGGCGCGCAAGGACGTCAACCTGGTCATGCTGCTCGATACGTCCGGCAGCATGGCGGGTAGCAAGATGAGGAACGTGCGCGAGGCGGCGATCCAGTTCGTGGAGCAGATGGGGGACGACGATTTCATCACCATCATCGCTTTTTCCGATCAACCGGTCACGCTCGTCTACCACGAACAGGTCGGTCCGGCGCGCGGCGACGTCATCCGGGCGCTGGAGGACCTGGACGCTGACGGCTACACCTCGCTCTACGACGCCATCGGCGACGGGGCGGCTGCCATCGCCGACACAAATTCCTCGCAGATGAGCAACGCGATGGTCGTACTGACGGATGGCCTGGACACGAACAGTCGCCGATATGACTTTGGCCAAAGCCTGATCGAAATGGCCGCTGCCCACAACAACACCGTCTTTACCATTGCCTACGGCTCGGACGCCGACGAGGACCTGCTGTCCGAGCTGGCGCTCCAGGCGAACGGCAACTTTTATCTGGGCGACGAAGCCAGCATCGCCGCCATCTACGAGGAGATGTCCGCTGCCTTTGGCGGCAGCGTGGGGGTGGGGCGGTAGCAATGAACAATGATCAATGAGCAATGAACAATCGGCCCGCACAGTCAGCGCAAAACCAAGGAGGGAGTGTATACGTTTGAATTGGCACGCCGGCTCTTTTGACAAAACAAAAAATCTGAGTATAACTGTACTAAATTAGAACAGGAGGTATTTGAAAATGGCATCCCTATTGGAAAAAGTATCGACGTTGATCTCGGCAAATCTGCACGCGCTGGTGGATCAGGCGCTCAAGACGAACAGTGTGGCCGTGATCGATCAGTACATCCGGCAGGTGGAGGACCACCTGGAGGACCTGGAAGACGCCGCCGCCACCATCGGCGGAGAGGTCAAATCCCTCAAGCGGAAGCTGAGCGACCTGGAGCAGAAAGAGGACGAGCTGGATCGGGCGATTGACGCCTTCCTCATGGAGGGGAACGAGGACACCGCTGTGGCTGCTCAGAGTAAGCTCAACAGCACTCAGCGATTGATCAAGACCTACGAGGAGCAGGCCGCCCGCTTGCAGGGCGAGTACCAGCAACTCCTCGAGGCGAAGGTCAAGTTGGAGGCCCGCCTCTCCACGATGAAGCAGCAGCGCGAGGAACTCCAGGCGCTGTTGGAGCTGGCCAAGAGCAAAGAGATCGCCGTCAAGGCGATGAAGGGACTGGACGACCTGGCCGGCCTGGGAGACACCGACATCAGCCGCATGGCCCAGAGCATCTACTCCCGGCTCGACAAGGCGACCACCGCCACCGAGATGCGCGCCGCCAGCCTGGACGAGCAGATCGACCAGGTGTTGGATCGCGGCACGCTCGATCTCCAACTGGCCGAGCGCAAGAAAAAGCTGGGACTGAGCAGCGGCGAATCGTCGTAAGGTAATCGAGACGAGTAGATAAGGAGACAGGGAGGCAGGGGGACAAGGAGACAGGGAGAGAGGGTCTAGTCTCCTTGTCTCCGACGCTCCTTGTCCAGATTATGTCCAACATTCGCTCCGAACTACAGAAAAAAGCCCAAAGCGCCATCATGCAGTACGCTTTCTTCCGCTGGGAGAGCGCGGTCATTATCGCGGGCACGATCTTGCTCATGGCGCTGCTGCCTCATCCTTTTCCGTGGTGGCCGGTGTGGGGTTGGTTGATTCTGGGCCTGGTGGGGCTGGCGGCCATCTTTTACTCCAGCCTGACCGACGCCGAGACGAATGCCAGGGTCTTGCAGGAGCTTTTTCAGGAACAATTCGCCCTCCATCGGATCCGGGATCCGGAGTTGCGCGAGGACGTAGAGACCGCGCTGGAGTACCAGCGCAGCATCGAGGCCCAGGTGCGCCAGCAGCGGGCCGGTGTGTTGCGAGATCGGCTGGAGGCTACCGCTGGCCAACTCAGCGATTGGATCGGCAACGTCTACCGGATCGCTCTGCGGCTGGACGCCTACCGCGACGATACATTGCTCGCCCGGGAGCGGAGAGAGGTCCCGAAGGAGCTGGAAGCGCTCACCGCCCGGCGCCAGCGGGAAAAGGATCCGACCGTCCAAAAAGAGCTGGACGGGGTTCTGGAGAGCAAGAACAAGCAGTGGCAGACGCTGCGCGCGCTCGACGCCCGCATGAAGCAGGCCGAGTTGCAGTTGGAACAGAGCCTGACCGCCCTGGCTACCGTCTACAGCCAGATGCAGTTGGTCGGCGTTCAGGACCTGGACAGCGGACGGTCGGAGCGGTTGCAGGCCGACATCCGGGAGCAGATCGATCGGCTGAACGATCTGGTTGGCAGCATCAACGAGGTCTACAAGTACGACGAGCAAGAGCTGATCGCGTAACAAGGAAAAACTTGTAGTAACGACTTTAGTCGTCGTCGTGGCGGTTGTGCGCGCTTGACGACTAAAGTCGTTACTACGGATGTGTATTTGGGAGGGCAGTATGGATCGCACACGGCTCATCTTTGTCCTGATCATTCTGGGCGCGCTTTGTATCGCCGGCCTTGGCCTGGTAGTGCAGTTCATCAGTTCAAGGAGCGACCAGGCCGCTCCGGAGACCGTGGGTACGCCGCTGCCCGCCGGCGCGGTGGTGGTCGAGATCCACTCGTCCAACACCAAGCAGGATTGGATGGATCAGGTGGTCGAATCCTTCAACGCCGGCGGCCACACGGTGAACGGGAAGCAGATCGTCGCCACCGTGGCCCACGTCGGCTCCGGCAGCTCGATGAACGACATCCTGGAGGGCAAGATCCAGCCCGTCGTCTGGAGTCCCGGCAGCGACCTGTGGGTGACGAGCATCAACCAGGCCTGGCAGGATCGGACGGGCGGGCGCCTGATCAACGCGGAATGCCCGGCCACGCTCCGCCTGCCGCTCGCCATCGCCATGTGGCGCCCGATGGCTCAGGCGCTGGGCTGGCCCGACGCCCCCATCGGCTGGGACGACCTGACCGCGCTCTCGACCGATCCCGAGGGCTGGGCCGCCTACGGCCATCCCGAATGGGGCGAGTTCAAGTTCGGCCATCCCCACCCGGAGCACTCGAACTCGGGCATGCTCTCGCTGGTGGCCGAGGTCTATTCCGCCGCCGGGCTGACGGAGGGGCTGACGGTGGACGCGGTCAAGAGCCAGGCGGTGGTCGAGGACGTGGGCGCCGTCGAGCAGCGGGTGTTCCACTATGGCAAGAAGGATACCGACATCCTGCTGCGCATGACCCAGCGCGGCCCCGAGTACCTCCACGCCGTCACCAGCTACGAGGCGAACGTGATCAAGTGGAACCGGGATCACGGGGCCGAATTGCGTTTCCCCTTCGTCGCCATCTATCCCGACGACGGCACCTTCTGGGTAGAAAATCCCTACTGTATCCTCGACGCCGCCGATTGGGTCAGCGACGAGCAGGAAGAGGCAGCGGCTATCTTTCGTGACTATCTTCTGTCCGACGAGCAGCAGGCGCGGGCGATTGATTGGGGGCTGCGCCCGGCCAAAGCGAATGTATCACTGCACGCGCCCATCGATCTGGAGCACGGCGCGGTGCCTGCCATCACCATGGACCAGGTGCCTCACCTGGCCTATCCCAGCGACGAGGTCGTCGGCCATATCCTGGACATGTGGCACGAGGTCAAGAAGAAAGCCACGGTCGTCATGCTGCTGGACACATCGGGCAGCATGCAGGGCGGCAAGATCAAGAGCGCCGTCGAGGGCGCGGCCACCTTTGTCAACCAGATGTACCCGGCCGACGAGGTCTATGTCGTCACCTTTGCCAACGAGGTGACCGAGCTGCCCATCGCGGGGCCGGTGGGGCAGGTTGGGGAACAGCTCAAGTCCTCTCTGCGCGGTCTCTTTGCCGAGGGGGGCACGGCGCTCCACGCGGCGGTGATCTATGGCGTGGACCGCATCGAGCAGTTGCAGGCCGAGGACGAGGCGGCGGGCGAGCGGAGGTTGTACGGCATCGTCCTGCTCTCCGACGGCAAGAACGAGATCGACGGCGGACCGTCGGAGAACGATATGCTCAGCCGCCTGCCGTCGGGCGCGGAGGCGAGCGGCGTCAAGATCTATGCCATCGCCTACGGCGACGACGCCGACCTGGACGTGTTGACGACGCTGGCGAACCGCACCAACGGCAAGCAGTTCAGCGGTGACGTGGAGGATATTGAGGCGGTATACTTTTTGATCTCGTCAGAGTTCTGACGGATAGCCCTTGCCATCGAGCAATTGTTGAAGGGGCAGAAAGAGCGGCTGGGGCAGCGCATCCCACGCGAACCAGCCCACCTCTGTCATCTCGTAGGCGGCGTTGACACGCGCCTCGCCCGCCAGGCACCGGCCCTCCATCCAGATGGTGATGTAATGTCTCCCCTCCGCCTCGAAAACGTCGTCGGTGATCGCCCTGAACCTGACGTCGGCAATCTCCACGTTGGTTTCCTCTTTCACTTCGCGGATCGCGCATTCCTCTGGCGATTCCCCAAAGTCGAGATGCCCGCCAGGCGTCGACCAGCTTCCCGCTCCGTGAACGTTTAACCGCCTGAGCAAGAGCACCCGCGCGCCCCTGGTGATGATGACGCCTACTCCTACGCGCGGCGCTTGCGACATTGTCGGCTCCTTTCTCCCTCTCGTCTGGCTAATGTGTGAGGCTCCTTGATCCGTCTCAAGGGACGGACAAGGGCGACACGGGTTGAGTGGCCGTGGGTTTGGGTGTTGGCTTGTCGTCGCCTGAATCGGGTGTTGGAGTTGCGGTCCCGGTGATGATGGCAGTGGGGGTTATCGTGGGTGTGGCGGTGGGCAATGGCGTCGACGTGTTCGTCGGCGTGGGTGTGTTCGTCGGCGTGGATGTCTTGGTGGGCGTCGGCGTATTGGTGGGTGTGTTGGTGGGCGTTGGCGTATTGGTGGGCGTGGGCGTGTTCGTCGGCGTGTGGGTGGGCGTCGCGCTGGCCTGGGCCTGCAACGTGACCAGCGGCCCCGGCGGCAGGGCGGCTTTTCGATGTCCTTCCTCGGCCAGCACGTCGAACACCAACTCGGGCAGCACCGGCGCGATGAGCGTTACCTCCTCATCGGGTTCGGCGCTATAGTCGGCGCTCAACTTGGACGTCAGATTGCCTTCGTAATCCGTGGGTCCCTGGGGCAACATCGCCAGATAGACGGCCAGCACGACCATCAGCAGGCCCATCCCGACCGATAGCAGGGCGAACAGCCACCAGATCCAGTTTTTCGTTTGATCCATCGCCTCATTCCTTCGCCAGACCGTACACGTCCACCGGAGCCACGCGCCCTTTTACCCGGGTTTCCCCGATATGGACGGTCCTTTCTCTCAACTCGCTGTCCAGCCCGTAATAGGTGCTGGCGCCAAAGAACACGTCGTATTCTGGGTACTCCTTGTTGAGATCGCTCAACCGCTGGGAGACGTTGACGGTATCGCCGAGGACCGTGTACTCCAGCCGTTCATCCGATCCCATCGTGCCCGCCACGACGGGGCCGGTGTTGACGCCGACCCCAATGCGCAGCGGCTCCTCGCCTCGCTCGCCGCGCTGGCGATTGAACTCATCCAGGTAATCGAGCATGGCCAGCGCCGCGGCGATCCCATGGCGTGCGCCCTCTCCCGACGGGCGGGTCTCGGGCAGGATGCCAAAGAAAGCCAGCGCCGCGTCGCCGACGAATTTGTTGACGACGCCGTTGTGTTCGCGGATGATCTTGACGATACCCTGCATATACTCGTTGAGCAGGTCGATCACGTATTCGGGTGCTCGATTTTCTGAAAGGCTCGTAAAGCCTCGAATGTCGCAAAAGAGAACGGTGGCGGTCACCAACTGGGCCTCGAGCCGCAATCTGCCCTCCTTCAGGCTCTGGCGCAGCCGCTCGGCCACCGCCGGGCTGGAGGTCAGGCCGAGGAGATCGCGGTACGTGCGTCCCTCTTGCAGTTGAATCACCATGCGGTTAAAGTCGTTGGCCAACGTGGCGATTTCGTCGTAGCCGCGTGACTCTACCTGCGTGGTCAGATCGCCCCTGGCCACCTGTTGCGTGGCCGCGGCCAGTTGCTGCACACGCTGCACCACGCGGCTGGCCAGCACTGCGCCGGCGAGGAGTATCACCGCCGTGAATGAACCGAACAGGATGAGCAGAGATTCGCGCACGGGCTGGCGTTGGTCGGTGACGTAGGAAAGTTCCTTGGCCACAGAGAACACCCCCAGGTCCTGCCCGTGGCGGACCTCGAAAGCGCCAAAGACCTGGGCGTATCCCTCCCCTTCGATCTCTACGTCGCGCCGGTGTACCCACTGGTCTTGCCCGGCCAGGATCTGTTGGTAGGTATCCTCGCTCACCAGCAACTTTTCCAGCTCGCCAGAGGGGAGCGTCGTTGCCGCCGGGCGCCGGGTATCCGCATAGACCGAGATGTGAGCGTCTGAAGCATTGTCGAGTTGCTGTGCCAGATTGTCGAGATATGTCCCCACCAGAAGCACGCCCACGACCTTGCCTTTCAATTTGATCGGCCCGACGGTGTAGAACACCCAGCCCCATTCCGTCTCGATCACGTCGGCATACTTGTCGCTGATCTTGCCGCCGACCGTATCCGTCTCTCCGGCCAGCACTTTTCGTACGACTTCCCATTCGTGGTAGTTGATGCCAGGGGTAAAGCTGTAATCGGTCGGCTTGCCGCCGGGCTGGTGGTGCATCGCCAGGAGCGCGTTTCCCTCCCCATCCAGCACGTCCAGGCAATCGAGGTATTCGTTGACGGCCAGCGGGCTGGCCAGCAAGCCTACTGTATCCCGATCTCCCTCCGCCACGGCTTTGGCAAAGCCCGTGGTGTAGGCGATGGGGCGCCAGATTGTCAGTTGATCCTGTTCGACGTACACGACGGTGTCGGCGACCGTCTCTCCGCTCTTGAGCAATTCGGCCCGAAAGCGGTTTTCCAGTTCCAGGGCCAGGAGTCGAGTGACCAGGAGCGCGGCGGCAAAGGCGACCACTACTGCCAGGAAGATGTAGGGCAGCGTGAGTTTGACGCGCAGTTGGGCGAATGCGCTTCTCATTTTTGCTCTCGTCGTCGCGTCAGCTTCGTTCTTTGGGGTAATATCTATCATTTGCGTTTCCTTACCATTCCATGCCGGTCGCACCAGGACATGGCTTGTTTCTCAACATATGTAGAAGCCGTAAGCGGTTACAAAGCTGTCTAATCTTACCACAGATTCTCTTTTTTTGAAACAATTGTAGCATGTCTCACTATCGCTTGACGCTGTTGAATTATTGTGGTACTATGTAAAAAGTCAGCTAACCTGATAGAGTGTAAGGAGGTAGTCCTATGAAGAAGGTCCGTCCTGTGTTCTTAGGCATGATAGGCTTTTTGAGTGTGCTCATCCTGGTGACTGGCTGCTACAAGCCTGCGGCTCCCGATGTGGAGCCTACCTCGGCGACGGGCGCAGCGACCGCTCAGGCGGGGGAGGAAATGCCCGACGTGATGGCTACGGCGGCTGCAAACGCGACCCTGGCGGCACAGGCGACCGGCGAGGACGAGGCTACTCCCTTACCTACCGAAACGCCTACGGAGCCGGCGCCAACCCCGACGGCCTCTCCTATCCCTGAGCCTACAGCCGTTCCTACAGAGTCGGCGCCGACGGCGACACCACCTCCCGCCGCAGGAGGCACGCACGTGGTTCAGCCAGGCGAGAATTTGTTTCGCATCGCGCTGCGTTATGGCACCACGGTGGAGGCGATCGCCAGCGCGAATGGTATCGCGAACCCGGCTCTGATCAACGTGGGCCAGACGTTGACCATCCCGACGGGCACTCAACCCTCCCCGCCGTCCCCGGGGGCGACTACCTACGTGGTACAGTCCGGTGATAATCTGTTCCGCATTGCATTGCGTTACAATATGAGTCACGTCTATCTGGCGCAGTATAACAACATTGCGAATCCTTCTAATATTTATGTTGGCCAGGTGTTGAACATCCCGCCACACTAGTCGCGTCAGCGCCGTAGACGCTCGCGGGCAAGGGCGTGGCGAGCGTTACCGAAATACACGTTCTGCATTCTCAGCCCTGGGATCTCGATCCCAGGGCTGAAAAATACAGGTCCCAAGCGGACTGTGAGCATGACGATAGGAGACAGATGAACATCGAGAGGTTGCGTCAACTCCCCAGCGTGGATCGGCTGCTCGGTGAAGAGGCCGCTTTGGAACTGGTGGCCGCGTATGGCCACCGCCAGACCGTAGCTGCGCTGCGCGAGACGCTCGACGCGGCGCGCGCCAAAGTGCAGGCCGGGGCGGACGTCCCGGACGTCGCGACGCTCGTGGCGCGGGCGGATGCCCGTCTGCGGGAGCGGCTGGCTCCCACGCTCCGTCCTGTCATCAATGCCAGCGGGGTGATCGTTCACACCAACCTGGGTCGCGCCGCGCTCTCGGCTGCCGCGCGGGCGGCGATAGAGGCGGTCAGCCGGGGTTACTCCACGCTGGAGTACGACCTGCAGATGGGGCAGCGTGGGCAGCGCGCGGTACACGCCGAGCGGTTGTTGTGCGAGTTGACCGGGGCGGAGGCCGCGCTGGTGGTCAACAACAACGCCGGGGCGGTGCTCCTGACGTTGGTCGGGTTGGCGCAGGGTCGAGGGGCCATCATCTCGCGGGGGCAGTTGGTCGAGATCGGCGGTGGCTTTCGCGTGCCCGACGTGATGGCGCAGAGCGGCGCGCGGCTGATCGAGGTGGGCACGACCAACCGCACTCATCTGCGCGATTATGTGGCGGCGCTGGAGGCGCACGAGGACGTGGCCTTGATCATGCGGGCGCACCACTCCAACTTTCGCATGGTGGGCTTTGCCGCCGAGCCGTCCTTGCCTCAACTGGCGGCGCTGGCCGCGGAGCACGGCCTGCCGGTGGTGGACGATCTGGGGAGCGGCGCGCTGCTCGACACGTCCCAGTTTGGGTTGATGCACGAGCCGATGGTGCAGGAGAGCGTCTCGGCGGGCGCGGCGGTGGTCTGCTTCAGCGGAGATAAATTGCTGGGCGGCCCCCAGGCGGGCATCATCGTCGGGCAGGCCCAATACGTGAATCCGCTCAAGCGCCATCCACTCGCCCGCGCCTTGCGGGCCGACAAGCTCTGTCTGGCCGGGTTGCAGGCGACCTTGCTGCACTATGCCAAGGATGAGGCGACCGAACAGATACCGGTCTGGCGGATGATCGCCACACCTTTGGCCGAGACTGAACAACGGGCGCATCGTTGGCGGCGGGCGCTGCGGCGCGCCGGCGTGGATGCCGAGATCGTGGACGGCGAGTCCACGGTGGGCGGGGGCAGCCTGCCCGGCGAGACCCTGCCCACGAAGCTGATCGCCTTGCCGGCGGCGCACCCCGACCGGCTGGCGGACGCGCTGCGGGCCGCCGATCCGCCGGTCATCGCCCGCATCGAGGATGATCGGTTGGTGCTGGATCCACGCACGGTGTTAGCGGAGGAGAAGCGGGCGTTGCTGCGGATCGTAACCAGCGTGGCGCGTCCAGCGGTTGATGAGGAAATCGATTGACCTCGAATGCTATCCGGAGTCAAGTTCGTCGTAGATCGTCTTTTGGAACCATGCTGGTGAAGTGACTTTTAATCTTTGCTAGCCCTTTTCCCACACACCTATTCCTTGAACGTTTTACACATCACGTTTCGCGCTTCCCAAGTACGTCACGTGTAGTATAATTCCCGACAATAGGAAAAGCGCCATGCCCGATCTTTGTATCGCGATGCTGAGTGTACATACCTGCCCGCTGGCCACGCTGGGCGGCAAGGAGACGGGCGGGATGAACGTCTATGTGCGGGACCTATCTCGCGAGCTGACCCGCCGGGGCCATCACGTGGACGTCTATACCCGCTCGCAGGATCCGCAAATTTCCCGTATCAGCTACGGGTTGGACTCGGACACGCGGGTGTTTCACCTCCCTGCCGGTCCCGAACAGCCTTACGCCAAGAATCTGGTCTACGATCACCTGCCAGAGTTTGTGGACGGCGTGCTGGCGCAGACAGAGGCCGAGGGTATTCAGTACGATGTGCTGCATAGCCATTACTGGCTCTCTGGCGTGGTGGCGCGGGAATTGCGGCGGCATTGGGGCGTGCCCATCGTGCACATGTTCCACACGCTGGGCGAGATGAAGAACGCCGTGGCGCAGCGTCCTGAGGACCGAGAGGCCGCGCGCCGTATCGGCGTCGAGGCCGAGATCGTGCGCTTTGCCGATGCGTTGGTCGCCGCCACACCTGTCGAGGAGGAGCAACTGGTAGAGCTGTATGGCGCGGATTCGGCCTGTATCCACATCATCCCTCCGGGGGTAGACACGGAGATTTTCCACCCCATCCCCGCGGCGCACGCCAAAGAGCACATCGGGTTATGTACAGATTGTTGTGTCATTCTCTTTGTAGGGCGCATCGAGCCGCTGAAGGGCGTTGACAACCTGCTGCGGGCGATCGCGCTGGTGGTGGAGGAGAGGCCCGATCTGCGCGAGGGATTGGTCGTCCCTATCGTCGGCGGCGACCTCGACCGTATCTGTGAGGACGATGAGATGATGCGCTTGCAGGAGCTGCGAGAGGGGTTGGGCATCGGCGATGTCGTCACATTTATGGGGGCCAAAGATCAGGACACGCTGCAATACTACTATGCGGCTGCTGAGATGGTAGTAATGCCCTCGGATTACGAGAGTTTTGGGATGGTTGCGCTGGAGGCGATGGCGTGCGGTACGCCCGTGATCGCTTCTGACGTGGGAGGTTTGGCTTTCTTGGTGCGACACGAGCGCACGGGCTATCGCGTCCCTGCCCGCGATCCAGGCGCCCTGGCGAGCCGGATCATGCAACTGCTGACCGATGAGGGATTGCGGCGGCGTATCGGGCAACGCGCGGCCTGCTGGGCCGAATCCTACGCCTGGCCCCGTGTTGCCGATCGGATTGAGACGTTGTATGAGGATTTGCGCCGCGTTCCACGCTCATCCTCACTGCGTGATGGCGCAATGATTCCCTGTGTTTGTGATGGTTGGGACAGATTTGTCTTATCTGGCTTGCCGTATTAAGGATTTGACTTTCGTTCTATTTTCTTATACTATTAGTCGGTGCCCGTTTAGCGGAAGAAAGCCGGTTTTTCGGTAGCAAACTGTCCAGGTTTGCAAAAAGCTCTCCAGGTTAGGCTGGGGGAGCTACCGATATAGGGATGTTCACGAGCAAGAGGGTCATATCATGCCATCTGAACAGGGGTTTGTGTTGATTGTTGATGACAATGAGGCAAATCGCGATGTGCTGGCCCGTCGGCTAGAACGGGAAGGCCACACCGTTGCCGTGGCCGAGAACGGGCATCAGGCGTTGGAGATGATGCGGGTGCAGGAGTTTGACCTGGTGCTCCTGGACATCATCATGCCGGAGATGGATGGGTATCAAGTGTTGGAATGTCTCAAGGCCGACGCCGTGCTGCGTCACATCCCGGTGATCGTGATCTCGGCCGTGGATGCTCTCGACAGTGCGGTGAGATGTATCGAGCTAGGGGCGGAGGATTATCTATCCAAGCCTTTCAATCAGGTGTTATTAAAGGCCCGGATTGACGCCAGCCTGGAGAAAAAGCGGCTCCGCGCTCAGGAGCAGGCATATTTAAAGTTTCGACTTGAAAGCGAGAAGGCGGCTGCCGAAGAGGCGTTGTACGAGAGTGAGGAAAGATACCGCACTCTGGTGGATCAGGCTCCTATTGGCGTCATCACCTGTGACCGCAGAGGGAACATCACCAACGTCAATCCGGCTCTCTTGGAGATTGCGGATTTTTCTGATGGGAAAACGTTTCGCCAGATCAACTTGTTGACCAGGCCCAGTTTGGTCGAGGCCGGCATTGCGGCTACATTTCATCGTTGTATGGAGGAAGAGATCACGGTCACTGCGGATTACCATTACCGTTCTGACCGGGGCAAAACCAGCATTCTCCATCTCCGTCTGACGCCTCTGCACGATGAAAACGGAACGATCAATGGCGCGTTGGGGACTGTCGAAGACGTGACTGAACAGCGGCAATTGCAGGAACAACTGATCCAATCGGCCAAGCTGGCATCCATCGGTGAACTGGCAGCCGGCGTGGCCCACGAAGTCAACAACCCCATCAATGGAATCATCAACTATGCCCAATTGTTGTTGAACAAAGCGGAACCCGGCAGTCGTCAAGCGCATTTCTTGGAGGGTATCCTGCGAGAAGGGGACCGGGTAGCCAACATCGTGCGCGACTTGCTCATCTTTGCCCGCGTAGATACTGAGGGCACCAGTCCGGCCCACATCTCGGATATTCTCAGCACTACCCTCACGCTAAACAGCCAGCAGGTGAAGAAAGATGGCATCGTCCTGGAGATCGAAGAGCAGTCGGACTTGCCCCAGATCAGGTGCCGCAGTCAGCGTATCCAACAAGTTTTCCTAAACCTGATCTCGAACGCCCGCGATGCGCTCAACGCCCGCTATCCAGACCCGGATCCGAACAAGCGGTTGATCGTTCGCATCGAACAGATAGAGAAGGAGGGACAGGCCTACGTGCGCACCACGTTCCACGATCTGGGCGTGGGTATTCCGGCTCACAATCTTTCCCGCGTTTTTGCTCCCTTCTTTACCACCAAAAAACCTGGCGAGGGCACAGGATTGGGCCTATCGGTGAGCTATGGCATCATTCAAGATCATCATGGCGACATCCAGGTGGAGAGTGTCGAGGGCGAGTATACCATTTTCCGGGTGGATCTCCCCGTGTAGCGGGTCGCGAGGTGGTGAAACTTGATAGTAACCCAATGGTAACCCAAACAAGATGGGAAGTGTGGTAAACTAGACTGGGTTTCGTGCATAGAGCGCCTGGTCTTGTTGCTGGCCTATGCGATGGAGGATATATGAAAACCGAGCAAGGTCGTGTATTGGTCGTTGATGACGAGGAGTTTATTCGCGACATTCTCGCTCGCCAGCTTACATTGCAGGGTCACAAGGTTGCCGTCGCAGAAAATGGGCGCCAGGCGTTGGAGATGATGCGGGCACAACCCTTTGATCTGGTGCTCCTCGACATTATGATGCCAGGGATGACGGGCTATGAGGTGTTGGAGTATCTTAAGGCCGAGCCTGAATTGCGCCACATCCCGGTGATCGTGATCTCGGCGCTGGGCCAAATTAGCAACATGGTCAAGGGTATCGAGTTAGGGGCGGAGGATTACATGATCAAGCCGTTCGACCGGGTGCTGCTAAAGGCCCGGGTCGACGCTTCTTTGGAAAGAAAACGTCTGCGCGACCAGGAGCAGGCGTACCTGGTCCAGTTGGAAGCGGAACGGGAACGGTCTGAGCGGTTGTTGCTCAACGTCTTGCCAAAACCGATCGCCGAGCGGCTGAAACAGGAACCCACTACCATCGCCGACAGATTTGAGGAGGTCACGGTCCTTTTTAGCGACATTGTGGATTTTGCCAGTTTGTGGGACCAAAGAGCGCCTGGTGAGCTGGTAAATTTGTTGAACGCTCTCTTTTCAGTGTTCGACCGGCTTGCCAGGCGTCATGGATTGGAGAAAATCAAGACCATCGGTGACGCCTATATGGTAGTTGGTGGACTGCCGACGCCCCGGTCCGATCACGCCGAGGCTGTTGCCGAAATGGCTCTGGATATCTGGGATGAGGTCGCCCGATTCAATCGTGAAAATGGTGAGTTGATCCAGATGCGGATAGGCATTGACACCGGGCCGGTTGTGGCGGGCGTGATCGGTAGACAAAAATTCATCTACGATCTATGGGGTGATACCGTGAACACCGCTTTCCGCATGCAGGAATATGGTCTTCCCGGTCGCATTCAGGTCACGGCAGCGACGTGTGATTGCTTGCGAGACAAATATGTACTGGAAGAGCGGGGTCCGGTCCTGATCAAGAGTAAGAGTGAGATGGTCACTTATTTCCTTACCGGCAGGAGAAGTGATTTTGGATAGTGATGGTGTGATCTGTATGCAGAAATGCTGATGGACAAGGAAACAGTCGTGAGATCTATCCAGGGTTCTGTGCTGGTGGTGGATGATGACAAGATCAACCGCGACCTGCTTTCCCGCCAACTGAAGCGGCAGGGCCACGATGTCACCACTGCAGAAAACGGCCGTCGGGCGCTGGAGATGATGCGGGCGCAGCCGTTTGATCTGGTGCTTCTTGACATCATGATGCCGGAGATGGACGGCTATCAGGTGCTCGAGCACCTCAAGGCGGATGCCGCGCTGCGCCATATCCCGGTGATTGTGGTCTCGGCGGTGAGCGATCTCGAAAGTGTAGTGCGGTGTATTGGACTGGGGGCCGAGGACTATTTGTTCAAACCGTTCAATCGGGTGTTGCTCAAGGCCCGGGTTGACGCCAGCCTGGAGAAGAAGCGGTTGCGAGATGAGGAGCAGGGTTATTTGGAAGAGCTTGCCATCATGCAACGCATCGATCGTGAGCTGAACGACACATTGGACGTGACTCGTGCGATGCGCATCACGCTGGATTGGGCCATGCGCCGTTCGGATGCTGATGCCGGTCTGGTGGGCGTCATTGAGGAGGACGGCATTCGGATCGTGGCCTCCCAGGGGTACGGCGCGGAACTGGCCCCTTACCGGGATGCACATCTACCTGTTGGATTGCCGGCCATTCAGAAGGCGATCCAGAGTGGGCAGTTGCAGCGTCTGAGCGCGGTGGGATCTGCCCAAGATGGCGTCAAGCTCCTAATGGCGGCCCAGAGCCAGGTAGCCGTTCCCATTCACCGTCAGCAGAAAGCGGTGGGAGTGCTCTTGTTGGAGAGTGTTGGAGCTGAGTGTTGTGCTGTCGAGACGACGAATTTTCTGGCTCGCCTGAGCGATCACGCCGCCATTGCCATCTCTAACGCCCAACTGTACGCCGCCGTGCAGGCGGCCAACGTGGCCAAGAGCGATTTCGTCTCTCTCGTCGCCCACGAACTGAAAACGCCAATGACTGCCATCAAGGGTCATGCTGATGTATTGTTGAAAAGGCTTGTAGGACCGGTCAACGAGACTCAGGCTGAACTGCTGAACATCATCCGCTCCAACGTGGATCGTATGGCTGCCCTGGTCGTCGATCTGACCGATATCTCGCGCATCGAAGCGGGTCGTCTCCGTCTGGAACGCGGTGCCGTTTCGATCGCTGAGGTCGTGGAGGAGGTGGCGCAGTCTGCCCGCAGCCAGATTGACGAAAAAGAACAGACGCTTCTCTTGCAGACGACCGATAATCTACCCTCGGTGTGGGGCGACCGCGCCCGCTTGATTCAGGTGCTTACAAATCTGGTGAGCAATGCTCATAAATATACACCTTCTGGAGGGCAGATCGTCATTCGCGCCGAGTATGCGGCGAATCAATGGGACCCGGAAGGTGCTCCAGAGGTCGTACACGTGGCTGTGCAGGACAATGGTATCGGCATCAGCCTGGAGGAGCAGGAAAAGGTTTTCCTCAAGTTCTTTCGCTCCCAGGATCAACAGGCTCGCCAGGTTCCTGGAACTGGCCTGGGCTTGAACATTGCCAAATATCTGGTGGAGATGCAGGGTGGACGCATCTGGTTTGAAAGTGAGTTGCGCAAAGGGACGACGTTTCACTTTACCGTACCTGTCATCGAGACAGGATAACGTCGTGCAGTGAACCGTTAAGATCGAGCGCGTATGATCCTACAGAAAATTGTCACCAGCGTACTAATACTTCTGGGTGCGGGAATCATGTTCCTATCTCTATTGGGAACCAGAAAAATCCTGCGACTACTGAGGGGGAGCAGGTATACTCGCGGCTGGCTCATATTGTCCGTCCTGATGGCGTTTTTTCTGATAGGCTATCTGGCGACCCTCGGATTTATTTTTGCCGGCAGGATGGAGTTCCTGGTGGTGCTGATCGGGGTGATATTTTTCTTTGGCGCTTTATTTGTGTACATTGTAGTCCGGGTAGGCCGCCTCACGATCAACGATCTCCTCGAAACCTCCGTTTCCAAAGAGGCCGCGGAGGCTTCCGATCGGGCCAAGGGTACGTTTCTGGCCAACATGAGCCACGAGCTGCGCACGCCGTTGAACGCCATCATCGGCTACAGCGAGTTGCTTCAGGAGGAGGCTCAAGACCAGGGCTATACGGACTTTGTTTCTGACCTGAAAAAGATCGGCATGGCCGGCCATCACCTGCTGGATATCATCACCGATGTCCTCGATCTCTCCAAGATTGAAGCAGGAAAGATGGAACTTCGCCTGGAGACCTTTGCGCTCATGCCTCTGATCGAGGACACGGTAGCCGTCAGCCAGGCCTTGATCGTGGAGAACGGCAATACGTTCCATGTGGACTATGACGATCTCGGCAGTATGTACGCCGATCTGACGAAAATCCGGCAGATTCTACTCAATCTGCTCAGCAATGCCGCCAAGTTCACCGAGCGAGGCACGATCACGCTGGCGGTTGCTCGCGAGACGATGGACGACGGGGAGGACTGGATCCACTTCCGGGTGACCGATACCGGCATCGGCATGACGCCAGAGCAGATGCAATACCTCTTCCAGCCATTCACTCAGGCCAATTCCTCCAGCGTGCGCGATTATGGTGGTGTGGGTCTGGGTTTGGCCATCACTCACCGTTTCTGCCAGATGATGTGGGGCGAGATCAGCGTCGAGAGCGCCATAGGTCAGGGGACCACGTTTACCGTGCGTCTCCCCGCCGAGGTTCCCGAGCGCGAGGCGGAACATCTACGAGCGGCAGAGATAGCCGTCTTGCCGGGAGAAGCGGGCACGGTGCTGATGATTGACGATGACCCGGAGACGCGCAATCTGCTCGGTCGCTGGTTGGCCAAGGAGGGCTTTCGCGTCGAGGCGGCCTCAAACGGCGAGGAGGGGCTGCGCCTGGCACGTGAACTTCACCCGGAAGTGATCACGCTCGAAGCTCGGATGCACGGGATGAGCGGTTGGACGGTCCTCTCGATCCTCCAGGCCGACCCCGAACTGACCGACATCCCCGTGGTTATGGTGACGGTCGTGGAAAACGAGAGTCTGAGCCTGGCGATGGGAGCATCGGATTACTTGCTCAAGCCGGTTGACCGCCAACGCCTCGTGACCACGCTGCAAAAATACCGGCGCGACCTGGGCGTGGGCCAGATTTTGATCGTCGAAGATGATGCGGTTGTACGCGAGATCCTGCGGCGCACGCTGAAAAAAGAAGGATGGAAAGTAACAGAGGCCAAAAATGGGCGCGTTGCCCTGGAGCGGATGGCGGAATTCTATCCCGACCTGATCCTCCTCGACCTGATGATGCCAGAGATGGATGGCTTCCAGTTCATCGACGAGTTGCGCCAGACCCCGGCGTGGCAGTCTATCCCGATCGTGATCGTCACGGCGAAGGATCTCGTGCCTGAAGAGCGTCGGCAGATCGATAGTTACGTGGCGGGCGTGATCCAGAAGGGAACGTGTAGTGGCGACGAACTCTTGGGCCAGGTTCGCGATCTGGTAGCCGCTTCCATTCGCCGCCGGAGCGGCGAGGGAGATGAGATTCGTAGTAACGACTTGAGTCGTTTTGACCGCTCAACCGGCGACTAAAGTCGCCACTACGAACTTGATAATATGGGACGAACGAATATGACACAAGAACAGAAACCGGAAGAGCGTGACCGTCAAGTTCTGGAGCAGCGAGATAGAGCGTTCCGCGTGGTGCGCGACACAGTTCTGGAGGTCGAGGGGGCGGAGGAAGAAAACCTCTTTCCGATTCTCTGCCGTACCCTGCGCGAGATAACCAACGCTGTATGGGTTGCTCTGACCTCCTACGATCCGGTTTCTGGGAATCTGACGCTCAAGGCCTGGGACGGGGAAGGTCCGGCTCCCAAACATCTGGACGTCGCTCTGCCCGTTTCGGCGGACGTGGTGGATGGCTTGATAGCCGCGCCGATCAAAGAGTGCGCGGAGCGCGGGGAGTGTCTGGTGGAGAGCCTGTTCGATCCGATTCTGACGACGCCCGCCAAACCCGCCGATGAGGCGACCTGGCATCGAGTTTCCTTCGTGCGCGAGGGGCAGTTGTTGGCCGTGGGCGCGTTCCAGCTCCCGCCGGGTCGGGGGCTCGAAATGGAGGACGTGCTCGACACGTACATGAACGTGGCGGGCGTGATCCTCCAGCGGACGGATGCGGTCAAGGCTCTGCGTGCCGGCGAAGAACAATTGGAAAGCCTGAGGACGAACAAGCAGTGGTTGAGTTCTGTGGTGGAAACAGCAAAGGACGCCATCATATCTGGCGACAGCTATGGGAACATCACCTCCTGGAATCCAACGGCGGAGGCTCTTTTCGGCTACTCGCCCGAGGAGGCGATCGGCCAGCCGCTTACGCTGATCATGCCCAAGCAATTCCGTGAGATGCGGGAATCGACCATCGGGAGAACCATCGAGTCCACTGGTTTGCGAAAAGACGGTCGTGAATTCCCCATTGATCTCTCTCTGGCTATCTGGAGAAGGGATAGAGAAGTTTTCTTCACCGTGATCGTGCGTGATGTCACTGAGCGTATGCGGATAGAGGAGGCGCTGCGCGAAAGTGAAGAACGGTACAGGCAACTGGTGGAAAATGCCAGTGACATCATTTACAGGACGGATGAGAGCGGGTGTTTTATTTTTGTCAACCCTGTCGCCTCGAGAGTCATTGGATATGCTGGAGGAGAGCTGATTGGTAGGCACTTTCTCGATCTGGCTCGGCCAGACTATCGCAAAAAAGCGTCTCGGTTTTATGGAGTGCAGTTTGTAAAAAAGACTCCCGATACCTATTACGAATTCCCCATCATCACCAAAGATGGAGCGGAGCTATGGATAGGACAGCACGTTCAGTTGGTGGTCGAGGAAGATCAGGTGGTGGGTTTCCAGGCAGTGGCCAGGGACATCACCGAGCGCAAGCGCGTGGAGGAGGCGCTGTACGAGGCCAAAGACGCCGCCGAGGCGGCCAATCGCGCCAAGAGTACGTTTTTGGCGAACATGAGCCACGAGTTGCGCACCCCGCTCAATGCCATCATCGGTTACAGCGAGTTGCTTCAAGAGGAGGCCGAGGATCTGGATCGTGTGGACTTGAAGGCTGACCTGGAGAAAATTCGGGCGGCGGGCCGTCATCTCTTGTCCCTCATTAGCGACATCCTCGACGTCTCCAAGATCGAGGCGGGCAAGATGGAACTCTACATGGAGACCTTTGATCTGATTCCCTTGATCCATGACGTGGTGGAGCTCGTTCAACCAATGGTCGCAAAGAACGGCAATACGATCCAGGTCGATCATCCTGCCGATCTGGGCGCCGTGCACGCCGATCCGATCAAAGTGCGGCAGATCTTGGTCAACCTGCTCAACAACGCCGCCAAGTTCACCGAGCGAGGCACGATCACGCTGGCCGTGACCCGCGAGCAGGCGGCTGACGATACGGACTGGGTGCGTTTCTGTGTTACTGATACCGGTATTGGCATACCCTCGGAACGGATCGATACCCTCTTCCAACCTTTCATCCAGGTCGACGATTCCACCACCCGCCAGTATGGCGGCAGCGGCCTGGGGCTGGCGATCTCTCATCGCCTGTGTCAGATGATGGGGGGAGACATCAGTGTCGAGAGCACATTGGGCCATGGGTCCAGCTTCACGGTTCTTCTGCCTGCCACAGCTTCTCCGAGCCAGGTTGAGCCTGCGTCGCCGATGGATCTGGATCGCGCCCGTCTGCCGGCCAAGAAGGGCGTCGTCCCTCCCGAGGAAGCAGGCGCCGTACTCGTCGTTGACGACGACTTGGCAGTGTGCGATCTGTTCGAACGCTGGTTGATCAAAGAGGGCTTTCGTATCGAGACTGCTTTGGGCGGCGAAGAGGGATTGCGCCGGGCGCGCGAGCTACATCCGGATGTGATCACGCTCGATGTACTGATGGCGGGAATGGATGGTTGGGAGGTTCTATCGGCGCTCAAGGCCGATCCCGATCTGAACGATGTCCCCGTCGTCCTGGTGACGTTTGTGGACGAGAGGGAAAAGGGATTTGAATTGGGTGCTTCAGATTATCTGCTCAAGCCTGTTGACCAGAAACAGTTCGTCACAGTCTTGCAGAAATATCGGCGAGGCGCCAGCGGGGAGCGGGAACTGGTCGCTGGGGGGGATGAGATCGATGATTAGGATTTTGTTGGTCGAGGATGATGAACTGTCTCGGGATATGCTCTCGCGACGCTTGATTCGGCGTGGCTACCAGACGCTTCTCGCTGTGGATGGCATTCAGGGGGCCGAGATGGCGCGCTCGGAGAGACCGGACTTGATCCTTTTGGATATGCGTCTGCCGGGCTTGGACGGCTGGCATGTGGCTAAACAACTCAAGGCGGTGCCTGAAACCCGCGTCATACCCATCATCGCGCTGACGGCTCACGCAGTCGCCGGAGACCGGCAGAGAGCTTTGGAGGCTGGATGTGACGATTATGAAGCCAAACCGGTGGACTTGCCCCGGCTGCTGGAAAAAATGGAAACGCTGTTGAGCGGGGCCGAGTGATGAAACAGGAACCTCCGGCGCGGACGAGGATCGACAAAGGGTAGTACAATGCTACACCGTCTACTTCAACGCCAACTGAAAACACTGAGCCTTCAGGAATCTACACCTCCGAGCGCACGGGCGTGGCGGCAATTTCTGGAACAGATCAGCATCGCCTACACGGAGGTCGACCAGGGTCGGTGTTTGATGGAACGTTCGCTGTCCGTTTCGTCCCGCGAGACGCGCGTCGCCGAAGAAAGGGACAAGCTCCGGGCGATTATTAGTTCCCTTGGCGACGGACTGTGCGCTTTTGACCGAGAGGGAGAGTTGCTCTTTATCAATCCCGCCGGGGAGCGTCTTTTGGGTTGGTCAGAGGCCGAACTCGTCGGCCAATCGGTGCTCGACCTGATCGAGATTGGGGATCAAGATGGATCGCCGGACGCGATGGACAACGCTTTGTTGTGCGAAACACTTGGTTCTGGACAGTCGTACCGGAATGAGAACTGTTATCTCAAGCGGAAAGATGGTACAAGGTTCTCGGTTTCGTGTGCGGTGAATCCCGTTGTAGAGCATGACGAGTTCTTTGGCGCGGTGCTCGTGTTCCGTGGCATTGCTGAGCGCAAGCTGGAGAGGGAGATGCTGCAAAGAAAGACCTATCAACAGGAAAAACTCCTCGAGACCACCCGCCACCTGACCGCGAGCCTGGATGTCAAAGAGGTATTGACCAGAATCGGCGTTGGAGCGAAGAGTATTCTGAACGCTCACGGTTGCGCCATCTATCTGCTCGAACCAGACGGCGATATTTTGATGCCCGTCGTCTCCCTAGAACCGCCCTACGATGAAGAGATCCTCTCGACGCCGCTCAGTGTCGAGACCAGCTTTACCGGCCAGGCCGTCAAAGCCAGACAAGCTCTGATTTTTAACGATAGCGCGACGGACTACACCGGTCAGCAGATTCCGGGTACGCCTGAAGAGGAAGACGAGCACGTCATTGTCGCGCCCTTTATCGTGGGCGATGAGATTTTTGGGGCCATGTGCCTTAATCGGATTGGGATGCTTTTTTCCGAGGAGGATCTGGCGTTGGCTGAAGCCTTTGCCACGTATGCGGCTACTGCCCTGAGAAACGCTCAGGCGCACGATAGTCTACAGCGCGAAGTGCTGGAGCGCGAGCGAGCAGAGGAAGCCTTGCGCATGGCCAAAGAGGCCGCCGAAGCGGCCAATCGGGCCAAGAGCACTTTCCTGGCGAATATGAGCCACGAACTGCGCACCCCTCTCAACGCCGTCATCGGCTACAGCGAACTGCTCCAGGAGGAGGCTGAGGATCTGGGGCATGAGAATTTTGTCTCCGACCTGGAAAAGATTCGGACGGCGGGCCGTCATCTGCTGGGCATCATCAGCGACGTGCTCGATCTCTCCAAGATCGAGGCGGGCAAGATGGAACTTTATATGGAGACGTTTCCCCTAGCCCCCTTGATCGAGGATGCGGTAGTAACCAGCCATCCCCTGGTTACGAGAAACGAAAACACGTTCGAGGTCGACTGCCCCGCCGATCCGGGCGTTATGTACGCTGACCCGATCAAAGTGCGGCAGATCTTGCTCAATTTGCTCAACAATGCCGCCAAATTCACTCATCAGGGCCAGGTCACGCTCACTGTGACCCGCGAGACTGCTCCCACATCTACTGCTTCTGCAACGCAGACTGACGACGTGGAGTGGGTCTGCTTTTCCGTCGCCGACACCGGCATCGGTATGACACCAGAGCAAGTACGGAAACTATTTCGTGAGTTCTGGCAGGCGGACGCCTCGACCATCCGTCAGTATGGTGGCACAGGTCTGGGATTGGCCATCAGCCGCCGCTTTTGCCAGATGATGGGCGGCGACATCGGCGTCGAAAGCCAGGCGGGCGAGGGATCCACCTTTACTGTTCGTCTTCCTGCCGGCGGTCCCGAACACAATACGGACCTCGCGCTGGCGGCGCCCGAGAATTTTCAGCGCGTCCGTCCGTTGACGACGGAGGCCATCGCTCAGGCTCATGGGATGAACACTGTGTTGGTGGTGGACGATGACTCGGCAGTGTGCGATTTATTCAGGAATTGGTTGGTCAAAGAGGGGTTTCGCATCGAGACCGCTTTGGGCGGCGAGGAAGGGCTGCATCTGGCCCGAGCGTTGCGCCCAGACGTGATCGTTCTTGATGTGCTCATGCCAGAGGTGGATGGCTGGGCCGTGCTGTCGGCGCTCAAGGCCGATCCTAACCTGACAGATATTCCTGTGATTCTGGTGACGATCGTAGACGAGAGAGCCAAAGGTTTTGCGTTGGGGGCGTCGGAGTATTTGATCAAACCTATTGACCAGGAGCAGTTTATCGCAGCCATGCACAAGTATCGGCGAGACGTCAACGTAGGGCAAGATATGCTCATGCAATAGCCAGAGAACGAGAGAGGGTTTTGGACGGGTTTGGGATTGGCGATCGGTCGGTGTTTCTGCGAGATGATGGGGGGAGAAATCACCGCCGAGATCGAGGCAGGTCAGGGGTCTGTTTTCACGGTTTATCTCCCTGTGGGCATCCGAGCGCACGCGGAAGCGATGTGGTACGTTCAACGACAGGGGGATGAGGGCGAGTGATGTATCTGCAATCTACGTTCTACGTGCTTCTCCTGGTTGTAGCAGCAGCCGTGTCGGCTGCTCTTGTGTTCTACGTGTGGCGCCGTCGTCCTGCGCCCGGCGCTAGGCCACTCGCGCTGCTGATGCTGGCTGTGACCATCTGGTCGCTGGGGTACGCAATGGAAGTGGGCAGCACCGATTTGTCTATTGGACTCTTTTGGGGCAAAGTGCAGTATTTCGGTATTGTTTCTTTGCCAGTGACCTGGTTGGCCTTTGCGTTTCAGTACACCAATCGAGAAAAATGGCTGACGCGCCGCAACTTGATCTTGTTGGCGATTGTGCCTTTCATCACGCTTCTCCTGGCCTGGACCAACGAGTTCCACGGACTGATCTGGAGCGAGGTCGGATTGGACGTCAGCGACAGGCTTCCTGGGTTGGATCTGACATATGGCCGCTGGTTCTGGGTCAATGTTACGTATATCTACCTGTCGCTTCTAATTGGCTCCTTTTTGCTTATACAGGCGTTTCTTCGTTCGCCGCATCTGTACCGCAGGCAGGCCGGCGCGTTACTGGTTGGCATACTGGCACCGTGGACCGGGAATGCGTTATATCTCTCTGGCCTGAGCCCGCTTCCCCATCTGGATCTGACTCCCTTGTTCTTTACCGTGAGCGGACTGGCACTGGCATGGAGCCTCTTTCGTTTCCAGTTGCTCGACATCGTGCCGGTGGCGCGCGACGCCGTTATCGAAAGCATGACCGACGGCGTGCTCGTGTTGGATGCACAGAACCGCATCGTAGATCTGAATCCGACGGTACGACAGATCCTCACGCGCCCCGCTTCAGAGATCATCGGGCAACCGGCTGCCCAGGTTTTATCTGCTCGCTCTGATCTGGTCGAGCGCTACCGGGATGTCACCGAGGTGCAGGCTGAGATCGTTCTGGGTGAGGGCGATACCCAGCGTCATTACGATCTACGTATCTCCCCATTGTATGATCGCCGACGTGGCCGTCTCACCGGTCGGTTGATCGTTTTGCGCGACGTCACCGAGCGGGTGTGGGCGGAGGAGGAGGTGAAGAAAGCCAAAGAGGCCGCCGAAGCCGCCAGCCGGGCCAAGAGCACCTTCCTGGCGAACATGAGTCACGAACTGCGCACCCCACTGACTGCCGTCATCGGCTACAGCGAGTTGCTCCAGGAGGAGGTCGAGGAGTTGGGGTATACAGATCTGGTCCCTGACCTGGAAAAGATTCAGATGGCTGGGCGCCATTTGTTGGTCACTGTCAATGAAATTCTCGATCTCTCCAAGGTCGAAGCGGGTAAAATGGAACTCGCCATGGAGACTTTTGATATTCCCTCCCTGCTCCACGATGTTGTGATCACTGCTCAGCCGTTGATCGAAAGGAACGGGAACACGTTGGAGGTGCATCACGTCGACAATCTCGGCGTCATGCACGCAGACCGGGCCAAGGTTCGTCAGATATTGTCCAACTTGCTGGGCAACGCCGCCAAGTTTACTGAAGAGGGGAATATCACGCTCACTGCTCGTGAGCAGGATGGGTGGGTCCATTTCAGCATAGCTGACACTGGCATTGGCATACCTTCGATGCAGATTCAAAATCTGTTCCAGCCCTTTATGCAGGCCGATGCTTCGGTCACGCGCGAGTACGGCGGTACGGGATTGGGGCTGGCGATCAGCCACCGCTTTTGTCAGTTGATGGGCGGTGAGATCCGCGTCGAAAGTGAGGTTGGGAAAGGCTCCACCTTTACCGTCCATCTCCCCGTTGCAGGGGCGAAGTACATCTCGCCTGAGCAGGAGGAGAGTGGTGACTGACAACCTGCGCGTCGAAGATAAGGATTGGTCCACGGATTACCAGCAATACCAAAAAACACTTTTGTCCAGCCTCATCAAATGGACGAACATTTTTATTGTTCCAATATTTTTGGTCAATTCTATTTGGTTTTTGTGGGATTTCTGGATTACACTGATCCAGAACAGCGCGGTTTTGTTGGTGGCCCTGATCAACTGGTGGTGCCTCAAATGGATGCGCCAGGGCCAGGTGCGACGGGCGGCGCGGATTTATCTGGCGAGCGGAATGATGTTATCGGCGGGAGTGATCCCACTTCTTGGACCGTACTTTGCTTTGATGGGAGCGATAGGGCTGTGCCTGTTCATCGTGTTGGCCACATTCTTGGACTCTCCGGCGCTCGCCCTCCGCTGGGGGGTGGTGAGCATTCTTCTTTATCTGAGTGCTTTCACCATTCTTCTGCTTGCGCCGTTCTATGAACTTTCATTCGCTGCGTCGGACATTATCGGCCTCTACATTTTTCCTGTATTGACTCTGGTGGTTTTTGTCTTGCTGGGCCGCAATGCAGCCGGGCGTCTCCACCAAACTCTGATCAAGAGCGAGAGGATGCGGGGCGAATTGGAGCACAGCAACCAGGCGCTCCGGGATACCCAGATCATTCTGAAGGCGACCAACGAACAGTTGCATCGTGCCAAAGAGGCCGCCGAGGCCGCCAGCCAGGCCAAGAGCACCTTCCTGGCCAACATGAGCCACGAACTGCGCACGCCATTGACCGCCATCATCGGCTACAGTGAGTTGCTCCAGGAGGAGGCTGATGACTTTGGCTACACAGCCTTGATCCCCGACCTGAAAAAGATCCGCACATCCGGTCGCCATCTGCTGACTGTCATCAGCGACATTCTCGATCTCTCCAAGATTGAAGCGGGCAAAGTTGAACTTTACCCCGAGACCCTTGATATTCCCTCTTTGCTCCACGACGTAGTGGTTACAGCCCAGCCGTTGGTCGAGAAGAACGGGAATACCCTGGAGGTCCACTGCGCCGACGATATCAGCGCCATTCGCGCCGACCAGGCCAAAGTTCAGCAGGTGTTGTTCAATCTTTTGGACAACGCCGCCAAGTTTACCAAGGGAGGTACGATCACACTTACCGTAGACCGTGAGGGGGAGGAGTGGGTGAGTTTCAGTGTAGCTGACACCGGCATTGGCTTGACCTCGGAGCAGATGCAGGATCTCTTCAATGCCTTTTCTCAGGCCGACGCTTCGACCTCGCGTGAGTACGGCGGCACGGGCCTGGGATTGGCGATCAGCCAACGGTTTTGCCAATTGATGGGCGGTGAGATCCGCGTCGAAAGCGAGTTTGGGAAAGGTTCCACGTTCACCGTCCGTCTTCCTGTCGAGATCGCTGCTCTCGAGAACTCTTTTTCGTCATTGGCAGAGGAACTGCCTGACCGTAACCAGTTATCCATCAATATATCACAAGACGTCCGAAAGCGAGAAAGCAGCGGGAGATAATGCTCTGGCAAGCAACCCCCTATACATTTCTCTTGTTCGCAGTAGCGGTGATGTCGGCGTCGCTGGCGTTCTTTGCCTGGCGGCGTCGCCCCGCGCCCGGCGCGATCCCGCTGGCCCTGCTCATGCTGGCGGTGACCGAATGGTCGCTGGGGTATGCGTTGCGGCTGGCAAGCGCCGACGTACCCACAAAAATCTTGTGGACCAAAGTGCGGTACGTGGGCATCGTCATCGTACCGGCGGCCTGGCTGGCCTTTGCGCTCGAATACACCGGGCGTGGCGAAAAGTGGCTGACCCGCCGAAATGTCACCCTGTTGGCTATCGAGCCTCTCGTCACACTGCTGTTGGCCTGGACCAATGAGCTCCACGGCTTGATCTGGCCGAGTATCGGACTGGAAAGAGATGGTTCGTTGTTGGTGTGGAGCGTAACCCATGGCGTGGCATTCTGGGGTCATGCCGCGTATTCTTACTTGTTGCTCCTGCTTGGTGCTTTTCTGCTGATCCGATCGCTCATCCGGTCGCCTCACCTATATCGCAGACAGGCGCTCGCCTTGCTGATCGGCGCGCTGGCGCCATTGGTAGGGAATGTGTTGTCTACTTTTGATCTGATCCCAACCCCTCTGGATCTGACCCCTTTTGCGTTTGCGGCAGCCGGTCTGATGATGTCTTTGGGCCTCTTTCGCTTTCGACTGCTCGATATTGTGCCGGTGGCGCACGAGTTCATCGTCGAAAGCGCGAGCGATGGTATGGTCGTGGTGGATACCCAGAACCGCATCGTGAGCCTCAATCCGGCTGCACAGGGTATCATCGACTGCACGGCTTCTGAGGTGATTGGACAACCGATCCAGCGGATATTCGCCGATCGACTCGACCTGGTCGAACGTTATCTCGACGTGACCGAGGCGCGGGATGAAATTGTTTTACAAGAGGGAGACGTACAGCGCATCTATGACCTGCGCATCGCTCCTTTGCACGATCGGCGGGGTCGTCACCGGGGTCAGTTGGCTGTCCTGCGCGACATCACCGAGCGCAAGCGGGTGGAGGAGGAATTGCGCCAGGCCAAAGAGGCCGCCGAATTGAACGCCAGAGCTGCCGAAGCCGCTAACCGGGCCAAGAGCGCCTTTCTGGCGAACATGAGCCACGAGTTGCGCACGCCGCTGACCGCCATCATTGGCTACAGTGAATTGATCGAGGAAGAGGCCGAGGATCTGGGCTATACAGACTTTACCCCCGATCTCGTCAAGATCCGGACGGCGGGCAGACATCTCCTGGCCATCATCAGCGATGTGCTCGATCTCTCCAAGATCGAGGCGGACAAGATGGAGCTCTACCTGGAGACTTTTGATCTTCTCTCCCTGATCCGCGATGTGGTGATCACTGCTCAACCGTTGATCCAGGAGAACGGGAATATTCTAGAGGTGGACTGCGCCGATGACCTCGGTGTCATGCACGCCGACCGGACCAAGGTTCGGCAGATCTTGTTCAACTTGTTGGGCAACGCCGCCAAGTTCACCGAGAGAGGCGTCGTTACCCTCGCCGTCGCTCGCGAGAGTGACGGGTGGATGCACTTCCGTATCACCGACACCGGCATTGGGATGACCCCGGAGCAGATGCAAGACCTCTTTGAGGCTTTCACCCAGGCGGATGCTTCGACCACGCGCAAGTATGGCGGAACCGGTCTGGGATTGGCGATCAGCCAACGCTTTTGCCAGATGATGGGCGGCGAGATCCGCGTCGAAAGCGAGGTGGGCAAAGGCACCAGTTTCACCGTCTGTCTTCCTATCGAGGTCGCCCATCGTCGGGACAATGGGTAACTGGATGGTCATAGGAGTGTAGTGGGGTGCGAAATCGCGCCGCTCTCTGGTTCTGGCGTATCGGGTGGGGACTCGGTCTGCTGGTTGGGTTGGCGATCCCTTTGCTCTACGCCCAGCTGCCGGCCGATGGCGCCACCGGCGACCTGGAGAGTTTTACGCCCCTGGGATTTCGCGTTCAGTGGTTATTGGAGGAGCGTGAGGATGGGCTGCGGGTTGGCGATCTGATCGTCCGCGCCGGCGGCCACACCGTGGATGAGTGGCTGGGGGGCGCTCCTCGCGGGCCGGAGTGGCGCGCGGGTGGCGTCGTCGTCTACCAGATTCAGCGGGAAGGACGGGAAATGACGTTGCCGATTCGGTTGGCTCCCATCTCTTTCTGGTCGATCCTGGGTCGCTGGGCGCCCCAACTGGCGGTCTCTCTGGCCTTTGGCGTCATTGGCAGCTTTGTCTTTTGGAGACGGCTCGACGATCTGTCGGCCCGCCTGCTGATGCTCATCTGTGTCACGACGGCGCTGCAATATGTGGGCGATGGCTACAACTTTCAGTATGCCCTCCTGCCCTGGCGCTGGCCTCTCTGGCTGCACCTGGCTCTGGAACACGTCACGTTCAGCCTTTCCTATGCGTCCATCTGCTATCTCGCGTTGATTTTTCCCGCTCCTCATCCACTGGTGAAACGGTTTCCCCGCCTGACGCCAGCCGTCCTGTACATTTCTTTCTTTCTGGTGATAGGTGTGGTGATGGCTTTGTCTTCGACCTGGAGCGTGGCGCTGGAGAGGGGTAATCGCGCCGCCGTTGCGTTATCGCTCGCGCAGTTGGTGTTGACTATCGGCGCAGGCATTCGTTCGACCCGTGTCGCCCGCGATCCGGTGACCCAGGCCCAGATTCGTTGGATGCTCTGGGGGGGCAGCGTGACCGTCGCGTTGCTGATTCCAGGTTACATCATCCCTCTCGCGCTGATCGGCCGCCCCTTGATTCCCCCTCCGGTGGCCACGCTGATGACGGCGAGCATGCCCTTTACCGTTGCCGTAGCTATCCTGCGCTACCGGTTGTGGGATATTGACGTGATCATCAACCGCACGCTGGTCTATGGCGCGCTGACAGGAGTGCTGGCGCTGACCTATCTCTTCAGCGTGACGTTGCTCCAGCGGGTCTTTCGCGCCTTTACCGGGCAGCGATCGGATCTGGTCGCCGTTGTCTCCACGTTGGTGATCGCCATGTTGGTTCAACCGCTGCGGCGTCGTCTGCAAGCCTTTATCGATCGCCGCTTTTACCGCAAGAAGGTGGACTTTCGACAGGCTTTTTTCACCTTCTCGCGCGAGGTGCGCACGATCATTGACCTGCCGGACCTGTTGCGCGTGCTTGTCAATCGGGTGATGGATTTACTGCACATCGAACACGGCGCAGTCTTTTCTGTCGCTATGGATGGAACCGGCCAGCCGATTGAAGCGCGCAACCTGCCTGCCGGCACGTCGCTGTCGCTGGATCGTTTTCTCATAGATCGTCTCCGGAGCGGCGAGGCTGTCTCGCAGCCAAAGCATTCTGTCTTTCCGTTGCTCGTACCGCTCCTTGCACCGCGGGTAGGGGCACAAAATCTGGTGGGGATACTGGCTCTCGGCCCGAGGCTTTCGGGACAGGAGTACTCTCGCGACGATCAGGCTTTACTGATGGGCCTGGCCGATCATGCCGGGACGGCCATTTACGTGGCCCAGTTGATCGAGGAGAAGCAGGCCGAAATCCATCGCAAAGAAGTCGCCGAGGCCGCCAGTCGCGCCAAGAGCATCTTTTTGGCGAATATGAGCCACGAGTTGCGCACACCCCTGAACGCCGTCATTGGCTACAGCGAACTGCTCCAGGAGGAAGCCGAGGATCTGGGATATCAGAACTTTGTTCCCGACCTCGAAAAGATTCGCATGGCGGGCAAGCATCTGCTGGGCCTTATCAGCGGCATTCTCGATTTTTCCAAGATCGAAGCGGATAAAATGGAACTCCATTTGGAGACGTTTGATATCGTTGCCTTGATCCGCGACGTGACCACCACGATCCAGCCTTTGGTCGAAAAGAACGGGAACACGTTGACGGTGCGCTGTGCGGACGATCTCGGCGCCATGCACGCCGACCGGACCCGCGTTCAGCAGGTGCTGTTCAATCTTTTGAGCAACGCCACAAAATTCACCGATGGAGGCGCCATCACGCTCACTGCCGTCCGAGAGCACGGGGAATGGATCTGCTTTAGCATCGTCGACACCGGGATTGGCATGCGCCCGGAGGTCGTGGAGAATCTTTTCGAGGTCTTTACCCAGGCTGACACATCGACCACGCGCAAATACGGCGGTACCGGCCTGGGACTGGCGATCAGCCAGCGCTTTTGTAAGTTGATGGGAGGCGAGATCAGCGTCGAGAGCGAGGTGGGCAAAGGTTCCACCTTCACCGTCCACCTCCCCGCTCGGGTCGCCGAGCGTCGGTTGAGCGCGCAAGACGAGCGCGGCGACTGAGCGAGTGCGCCAAATTCAACCTGTAGGAGAACGTAATGTCCAACGCAGAATCAAAGTTACCGTCTCACGAATCGTCTATCCAACCGGTGACCCCCCTGTGGGTGCGGTTGGCCTGGTTGGCCGCTCTCTTTATCGTCCAGTGGTTGTACTTTCCGCTCAACCGCATGATACAGGGAGGTGTTATCCTGCGCATCCCTCTGTTGGATGATTGGATCCCTCTCTGGCCGATCTGGATCATTCCTTATCTATCGGCTCTGTTGTGGTGGGCAGGGTGCTTCATCTGGGCGACCTGGAAGATGGAGGACGAGCTTTACTATGCTTTCGTGATTGGCGCGATCGCTGTGATGCTGGCCAGTTACGTCGTCTATCTGGTCTACCCCACCTACGTCGAGCGACCGCCGGTGGAAGGGGAGGGGTGGCTGTTCGACCTGGTGCGTTTGGTCTATCGCAACGATCGGGTCAATAACGCCTTTCCCAGCGGCCACACCTACAACACCGTGCTGATCGCCTTGTTCTGGTGGCGCTGGCGTCCGAGGCTCCGTTGGCTGTGGGTTGGGATTGCCGTCATCATTCTGCTGTCCACTTTGTTCACCGGTCAGCATCACACTCCTGACCCGCTCGGTGGCATGCTCTTTGCCTGGCTGGGGTATCGTTTCGGTCTGTGGCAGGGGCCTGTGGTGGCCCACGCTATCACGCGGCGGGCTTCCAGACGATCAAAAGAGGCATAGTGATGCGAACTGGCGGCTCTCTTTGGTTCTGGCGCGTTTTGTGGGGGCTCTGTCTGCTGATCGGGTTGGGGATCGTCGGGTTCTATGCCTGGCTGCCCGCCGATGGAGCTACTGGTGATATGGAGAGCTTTACTCCCCAGGGGTTCCGCGTCCAGTGGCTATTGGAGGAGCGCGAGGGAGGGCTTCGGATCGGGGATATCATCGTGCGCGCCGGTGGACATACGATTGACGAGTGGTTGAACGGCGCGCCTCGGGGGCCTGAATGGCGCGCCGGTGGGGTCGTCGCCTACGAGGTGCTGCGGGATGGGCAGCTCATCACCTTGCCGATCCAGATGAGGCCTGTTTCTTTCGTCGCGATCCTGGCGCGCTGGACGCCACAACTGTTGGCCTCTCTGTTCCTTATGCTCGTGGGAAGCTATGTCTTTTGGAGGCGGCCTCAGGAACTGGCTGCCCGCCTGTTGATGCTTTGTTGCGTCACGGCAGCCATACAGACGGTAGGCGATGGCTACAACGTTCAGTATGCCCTCTTGCCCAGACGCGGTTTCTTCTGGTTTCACTTTTGCCTGGAATATGGCACCTACATGCTCACCTTTGCGTCTATTTTGCACTTTGCCCTGATCTTTCCCGCTTCCCATCCACTGGCCGCTCGTTTTCCTCGTCGGACGTTGTTTGCCGTGTACGCACTGCATCCATTGATCGTCTTGGCGGTGATGGCGCTGTCGCCGTCGTGGTGTAAGAGCCTGCGGACGGGAAGCCACGCCTCGATCCTGGTGGCGCTGGTTCAAGCAGGATTGGCCGTCTTTGCGGGTGTCCGTTCGGTGCGCGCCGCTCGCGACCCGGTGAGCCGCGCCCAAATTCGTTGGATCCTCTGGGCTGCTAGCGTGGTGCTGATTGTGACAGTTCCGAGTTACATCTTGCCATTGGCGCTGTTCGGTCAGCCGCTGATTCCTCATCCTGTGGCGATGCTCTTTATCATCTTTCTCCCCATCGTTTTCGGCATCTCCATTCTGCGCTACCGTCTGTTCGACATCGAGATCATCATCAACCGCACGCTGGTTTACGGTACACTGACGGCTTTGTTGAGCGGTATCTATTTGATCCTAGTGCGCTTGTTGACTCTGTTCATCCAAGCGGCGCTGCAGCGGGAGAACGATACATTGGTGGTCTTTATCGCTACCCTGAGCGTTGCGACGGTCTTTACCCCTCTGCGGCGCTGGGTACAGGTATTCATTGACCGGGCCTTTTACCGCGAAAAAGTGGACTTTCGGCAGGCCCTCATCACCTTCTCGCGCGATGTGCGCACGATGATCGAACTGTCGGATCTGTTGCGCGTGCTCGTCAACCGCGTGACGGACCTGTTCCACATCGCTCACGGGGCCGTTTTTTTGATCACGGGGGACGGGGGGAACCAGCAAGTCGAATCGCGCAATCCGCCGCCGGGTGTGCCCCGGTCGCTGCCGTTGGATGACCAGCTCCTGCGTCGACTCCAGAGTGGCGAGGTCATTTCCTGGTCTCGCGATGCGATCTTTTCGTTGCTCGTGCCATTGCTGGCGCCGCGGGCAGGGGAACGAGATTTGATCGGTGTTCTGGCGCTTGGTCCGCGGCTATCCGGTCAGGATTATTCCCGTGATGAGCAGACGTTGTTGGTGAGATTTGCCGAGCAGGCGGGCACAGCCATTTACGTGGCCCAGTTGATCGAGGAAAAGAAGGCCGAGGTCCGTCGCAAAGAGGCCGCCGAAGCCGCCAGCCGGGCCAAGAGCACCTTTCTGGCGAACATGAGCCACGAGTTGCGCACCCCGCTGACCGCCGTCATCGGCTACAGCGAACTGCTTCAGGAGGAGGCCGAGGACCTGGGCTATGTGGACTTTATCCCCGACCTGGAAAAGATTCGAATGGCCGGCAAGCATCTGCTCACCCTCATCAGCGACATTCTCGACCTCTCCAAGATCGAAGCGGGCAAGATGGAACTCCACCTGGAGACCTTTGACGTCATCGAGCTGATCCGTGACGTGACAACTACCATCCAGCCATTGGTCGAGAAGAACAGGAACACGTTGGAAGTACACTGTGCGGGTGCTCTCGGCTTGATGCACGCCGATCGGACCAAGCTGCGGCAGATCTTGTTCAACCTGTTGGGCAACGCCGCCAAGTTCACGGAGGGGGGCGAAATCTCCCTCGTCGCTGCCCGAGAGGGGGAATGGATTCGGATCAGCATTGTAGACACCGGCATCGGTATGACGGCGGAGCAGATGTGGGGTCTCTTTGAGACATTTACCCAGGCCGATGCCTCGACCACGCGCAAGTACGGCGGCGCTGGCCTGGGATTGGCGATCAGTCAACGCTTTTGTCAGATGATGGGGGGCAAGATCGGCGTCGAGAGCGAGTTTGGGAAAGGCTCAACGTTCACGGTCCGCTTGCCGATGGACGTTGCGGCTCATCTGTAGAAGATGGGTCTGCTGGAGAACGATGGTTATGAGCAGAGGTGATATGATGGAATCGGAACGAGGTCTCATATTGATCGTTGATGACAACGAGGCCAATCGCGATGTATTGGCCCTGCGCTTGAAGAGAGCAGGGTACGACGTGGACATGGCGGAGAACGGGCATCAGGCGCTGGAGATGATGCGAGCGCAGGCGTTCGACCTGGTGCTTTTGGACATCATCATGCCAGAGATGGATGGCTACCAGGTATTGGAGCGCCTCAAGGCGGATCCCGAACTGCGCCACATCCCGGTGATTGTGGTCTCGGTGCTGGACGATCTCGGCAGTGTGGTAAAATGCATCCAGATGGGGGCGGAGGACCATCTTTCCAAACCGTTCAACCAGGTGTTGCTCAAGGCCCGGATTGATGCTACCCTGGAGAAGAAGCGACTGCAAGCTCAGGAGCAGGCGTATTTGCGGCTGCGACTCGAACGCGAGAAGGAGGCTGCGGAGGAGGCGCTGCGCGGGAGCGAGGAACGGTACCACGCATTATTTGAGCGTGTCCCTGTAGGGCTTTATCGAAGCACGCCGGATGGGGAACTCCTCGACGCCAACCTGGCGCTGTTGCAAATGATGGGGTTTTCAGATTGTCAGGCGTTCGCCCAGGCCAGCAAAATTGATGCATACATGGATCCGGAGAACCGCAGGCGGTTTCGAACGTTGATGGAGCGCAAGGGAGCCGTGCGCAATTTTGAAGCGCAATTGCATCGCTCAGACGGCGCGCCGATCTGGGTGAAGGTTGATACGCTGGCGGTCAGTGATGGCAATGGCGAGGTGCTTTACTATGAAGGCAGCATGGAGGACATCACCGAGCGCAAACGAATGGAAGAACAACTGCGGCAGCAGGAGCGACTGGCCGCCATCGGGCAATTGGCCGGCGGCATCGCCCACGACTTTAACAACCTGATGGCTACCATCTTGCTTTCCGCTCAGATGGCACTGGGTAAGCCAGATCTGCATCCGGACGTGATGCGGTATCTCGAAACGATCCTTGCCGAATCGCGCCGGGCGGCGAAACTGGTGCAGCAGATGTTGGACTTTGGCCGTCGTTCGATGATCAATATCTGTCCCGTGGATCTCTTATCTTTCAGCAAAGACGTGCTCGGTGTGCTCCGTCGGGCGCTTGCGGAGAACATCTATCTTGCGCTCGATCTGCCAGATACAGGACAGGGAAGCTACATGGTGGAGGCTGATCCGGTCTGCATACAGCAAGTATTGATGAACCTGGCATTGAACGCGCAGGACGCTATGCCGGATGGCGGAGAATTGCGCATTGGTCTTTCCCGGATGGAGGTGAGACCGGGCGAAACGCCGCCACAGGCGACACTGGGCGTGCCTCCGGGCGAGTGGATCTGCATAAGTGTCTCGGATACAGGAACCGGGATGACGGAGGAAGTGCAGGCTCATCTGTTCGAGCCGTTCTTTACTACCAAGGAACCTGGGGTCGGCGTGGGCCTGGGATTGGCGCAAGTGTATGGCATTGTCAAGCAGCACCAAGGACACATTAATGTAGAGACGACGATAGGAAGGGGGACCACCTTCCGCGTCTACCTGCCTATCTATAAGGGGGAGGTATGAACAAGAGAACCGGATATGTCTTGGAATAGTTTTGACAATTCTGCCATTATATTATATATTATGGGGCAATTGCGCCAGCCTTTGTACGGTCAATTTTCCCATTCCGATCATCTCGATTTGTCGTTCGTGGTTTCTATGACGCATTTGTAGTTGAGGTAGGGAAAATCGTGCAACATCCAGCCAACCACCTCAAGACGACGCGACTCGCCGAGCTTGCTCAAGCCCTGGTTGCCATCCCTTCGGTCACCAATCAGGAGCACGAGATAGCCGACTGGGCCTGCGAGCAATTCAAAGCGATGGGCTTGGCGAATGTGCAAAGACTCCCTGTGGAGGATTCAGGCGATACGGTCATCGGTTGGATCGATGGCCCCGCCCAAGGGCCGACCCTGATGTTTAACTTTCACATGGATACCTTCCCTGTCTGCGATGGCTGGAACAGCGACCCTTTCACCCCGTACATTGAAAACGGGCGTATCTATGGTCTGGGCGCGCACGATATGAAAGGCGGTGGCGCTTGCGCCCTGGCCGCGGTCGAGGCGATCCTCGCTTCTGGCATTGAATTGGGCGGGCGCCTCATCGTCTCGGACACCACGGACGAGGAGAACTGGTCTCGGGGCGCGCACGCCCTCATCGAGAGCGGTCTGCTGGACGGTTGCCAGTATTGTCTGATCCCGGAGCCTTCTGCCCGGGCCACGCTGACGCACGGTGCACGCGGTCGGCACGTCTTTCACCTGGTCTTTCGGGGCCAGGCCTGTCACGCCGCCTACGACGGAGGCGTCAACGCCGTCGTCGATGCCGCCAAGGTCGTCGCCCACCTGGAGGAAATCGACCTGGGCTTTGACGAGCGGTTTGGCATGGGCGGCTCGTTGTGCACCACCGGCTTTCGGGGTGGCGGGACGTTGATCCTGGTGCCTGAGGAGGCCCACGTATTTGTGGATCGCCACATCCTGCCCGGACAGACCGTCGAGGACGCGGCGGCGCAGATCGAAGCGGTGATTCGACAGGCCGGTATCGTCTCGACCTGTGAACTGACCTGGGACGAGCGACCCACACCCGCTCCCGCGCCTTACCTGGTGCCAGCCGATTCTCTCCTGGTACAGACCGTCCAACGCAACCTGGAGCGCGAGATCGGTCAGCAGGTCACATTGGTTCTTCAGCGCAGCGTGGCCGATACGAATCACTTTGCCGTTCACGGCGGCATTCCCACCCTCGTCTGTGGGCCGCAGGGCGGCAACACCTGTCAGGCGAATGAATACGTCGAGATAGACTCGATGCCCGCCATCGCCAGGACCTACATTCAGACGGCGATTGACCTCTTGAGCGTCCGCAATTAATCGTTGACTCGTACAACCAAAGAAGGAGGAAAGCATGGCCCGTTTCATCCTGACGCGATTGCTTGGACTCGTAGCCGTTCTCTTTGTCCTCTCGGTGATCACCTTTGTGCTCATGCACGAGGTGCCTGGTGGACCCTGGAAGTATGGTCAGCGCCCTTTTACCGAAGAGCAGATCGCCGCTCTCAAGGCGCGCTATGGCATAGACAAGCCGCTCTTTGAGCAGTACACCACCTGGCTCGCTGGCGTGCTCCGGTTCGATTTTGGCCAGTCGTTTCAGCACCCCGACGAGTCGGTGATCGAGCTTATCGGCCGTACCTGGCCGGTCACCATTCACCTGGGAGGGATGGCCCTGGCTATCGCTTTTATCTTTGGCATTCCCCTGGGCGTCATCGCTGCCTTGAAGCAGAACACCTGGGTGGATTACCTGGCGACCTTGCTCTCCATCGTCGGCTTTGTCACCCCGCACTTTGTCTGGGGCATCTTTTTCATCCTCATCTTTTCCCTGGCGCTCAAGTGGCTACCGACCGGCGGCTGGGACGAGCCGAAGCAGTGGATCATGCCTGTGGTGGCCTATTCCCTGGCTCCGTTGGCCACGGTGGCCCGTTACACCCGCACCAGTGTGATTGAGGCCATTCGCGCCGATTACGTCCGCACCGCCAGGGCCAAGGGGTTGAGCGAGCGAGTGGTCATCTTCCGCCACGTGATGAAGAACGCCCTGATCCCGATGTTGACGGTCTTTGGCCCACTCATCCCCGATCTCATCACCGGCTCCATCTTTGTGGAGGCGATCTTTCGCGTGCCTGGATTGGGCAAGTTCTGGGTCACCAGCACCATCGAGCGCGATTATCCGATGATCATTGGTCTCGTGGTGCTGTGGGCGCTCCTGATCTCCTTCACGTATCTGGTTACAGATCTCCTTTACGTCTTTGTTGATCCTCGGGTCAAGTACAATTAGGGGAGTGACGCCTATGACTATTCAAACTCCAACAAAAGCGGACATGAATCCAATCACGCCTGTTGCTCAAGGAGATCAGTCTGATCTTCAACTTATGAAGCCGGACAGGCCCTACCGGGAGCGCGGGATCTACCGCGACGCTGCGCGTCGCTTTTTCAAGAACAAGCTGGCCATCGTCGGCCTGATTTTGGTCCTCTTGCTCATCACCCTGGCCCTTTTCGCCGACAACTGGTTCATCACACTCCCCTTTGGGCGCGAGGCCGAGCCTCTCATCGCCAGAACGACGTATAACGAGGTTTTTTACGGACCGACGGGGGCGTTCCCCAGCGCAGAATACTGGATGGGCACGGACCTCAACGGACGCGATCTGTTCAGCCGCATCGTCTATGGCGCGCGCATTTCTCTGACCATCGGCCTCCTGGCTCAACTCGTGGCCTTTGGGATCGGCATTCCATTAGGGGGGGTGGCCGGTTGGAATGGGGGTGGGCGCGTTGATTTTTTGGTCATGCGATTGGTGGACGTCATGTCGGCTTTTCCCAATCTGCTCTTTGCCTATCTCATCATGGCCCGTTTGGGCGCGGGTTTCTGGAATGTGATGCTGGCCATCGGCATCACCAGTTGGATCGGCATCTGCCGCCTGACCCGTGCTCAATTCCTCTCCCTGCGCGAGCAGGAATATGTCACGGCCTCCCGCGCGCTCGGGGCCGGAACCTGGCGCATCATCCGGTATCACCTGTTGCCCAACGCCCTGGCGCCCATCGTCGTTTCGCTCACCCTGGGCATTCCGATGGCTATCTTTGCCGAGGCATCGTTGAGCTTTCTGGGCGTGGGCATCAACCCGCCCATGCCGAGTTGGGGCCAGATGATCGGACGGGATGGCGTGGCTAACATCAACTTTTTCTGGCACATTGCCTTCTTCCCGGCGCTGATGATCGCCATCACCATGCTCGGCTTTACATTGATGGGCGATGGCCTCCGAGACGCGCTGGACCCGCGGATGTTGAAAGGAGAATGATCTGAACGTGTAAAAAGGAGGTGATGATTCTCTGCACGATGTCGCGAGGCTGTAGATTTCACCGCAGGGCTGGAGAACCCTGAGACGTGAATCGGATCGTCTGTTCCCAATTACCCTTACATATACAGGAGGAAAGAAATGCGAGGCAAATTGACAACAACGCTGGTGTCGTTCCTGGTACTGTCCCTGGTCGTCAGCACCGCGCTGGTGGGCTGCGGTCAACCGACCCAGGAAGCCGAACCCACCAAAGCGGTCGAACAGCCTACCGAAGCTCCCGCTGAGACCAAAGTCGTCAATCGGGCCGGGGTGGAGCTGCCCGCCGATGCAGCGCCCCTTGAGGAGCAGGTGTTGAATCTGGGCGTTACCGAGTACAGTTGGCTGAGTTGGTCCTACACCGCTTACGACTTTACCGCAGGCCCTACCTATGGCATCCACGATTCGTGCGTGCGGCCTGACAAGGAATTCCAACCCCAGCCTGCGGGCTGCGAAAGCTGGGAGGTTTCCGACGATGGCCTGACCTGGACCTTCCACCTGCCTGAGGACAAGATATGGAGCGACGGCACGCCCGTCACCGCCGACGACTGGGTGTTTACCCTCCAGCGTTACGCCCGTCCCGATTATGACTTTGAGTGGTTCTACAGCATGGCCGGCATCGTCAACTGGGACGCCGTGGTGAGCGGCGACTTGCCGCCGGAAGAGCTGGGCGTCAAAAAGGTGGATGACTATACTTGGACGGTGACCACCAATCAGCCGGCGCCGTTCCTGGTCAAGCAGTTCGCCGATCTGTGGCTGGCGCCCAAGCACATCGTCAAGGATCGCCTGGCCGATGGTTCCTGGGCCCTCGATCCAGAGACGGCCGTCTCGGCCGGGCCCTACAAGCTGGATCACTGGACGAAGGGCAAAGAGATCGTCTGGGTGGCCAACGACAAGTACACCGGCCCCTATCCGCCCATGATGGACAAGATCGTCTGTACCTTCATGGAACCTGACGTGCGCTACAATGCGTACAAGAACGGCGAGTTGGACGTCATTGGCTATGGCTACGAGGTTGACCTGCCCCCGGCCGCACTGGCCGAGGTCATGGCCGATCCCGAACTGAAGGAGCAACTCATCTCCTGGCCCAACTTTGTCACCTACTACCTCTTCTTCGATACCTGGAACGAGCCTTTCGACAATCTCCAGGTGCGCCAGGCCTTTAGCCACGCGATCGACCGTGACGCGATCGTCAACGGCCCGCTGCAATACCAGTCGGTGGCCGCCTACACCATGAACCCGCCTGGTTTCCCTGGCGAGAGCGTGGATAAACTCAAGAGCGTTCAGAATTTTGATCCCGAGCTGGCCGCCAGCCTGATGGAAGAAGCGGGCTATCCCGGCGGCGAGGGCTTTCCCAAGTTGATCATGTACACCCGGTCGGCGTATCCCGCGCTCACCAATGCTGCCGAGGCCATCTCTGCCATGCTCAAGCAAAATGTGGGGGTGGAGGTCGAGATCCAGGATCTGGACTATAGCATGTACATGGAAATGCTCGGCGACCAGAAGAAGAACGAGGGCGGCGACATGATCTTTGCCCTGGTGCCCTACGAGTACGACTTTGTGGATGGCAGCAACCTGCTGGGTGTATGGGGTGGTTGCGAGACCGGAGGCGGCATGCCCGACATGCCCGGTCGCCACACCTGGTACAACGAAGAGTACAACGACCTGGTGTGCGAGGCAAACGCCATCATCGGAGACGAGGCTCGGCGGAATGAGCTTTACCAGCAGGCGGAAAAGATCCTCGTCGAGGACGTGGCCCTGGTACCCATCTACCACGGCGTCTTTAACGTGCTGGTGAACCCCAAGCTCGCGGGACCGGCGCTGGAGCCGAACGAGGCTGGCGTCGTGACCTTCCGGGGATTCCGCTTCAACTCCAGTGAGGGCACGGTCTACCGCACCAAGTAGCTTCGCCCTGTCTGGATGTCTTTAGCATAAACAGGGCAGCCATCTCTGCGTGGCTGCCCTGTTTTCTGATGACTGGGTAACTGCTCAGGCCGTTGAAGCGAGCGATGGTTGAGTAGCCGTCACGCTTTTTGTGGCTGCGTATCGAAACCAAGCGAGCGGCTTTATGCCTGCTTGGCCTGGTTTCGACAAGCTCAACCTGGCGGACATGTGACTCCGGCACTAGACCGGTGCAGGCTGAGCAGTCATATGATTGGAACATTGGAGATGGAAACCCGTCTCGTTTTCCGCAGATTGCTTCCTGACGAGTTTCAAGATGCGTATGCCATCGTCTGCCAGGCCTCCGATTGGCTGGAGAGTAAAGGGTACCGGCATTGGTTAGTTCCCGCGCAAGCGTACCGCCAACGTCACGCGGCGGGTGAGAACTATGGGCTTTGGATGAGGGATGTACTCGTCGCTGTTGTTTCCTTGGAACGAAGCGGGCCACGCGCGTGGCAAAAAGTTCTGCCCGACACGAAATTTGTCTGGCTGGGAACCCTGGTCACGGCCATCGAGTTCAAGGGGCGGGACCTGGGGATGGTCACGTTGAACAAGGCGGAAGCGTTTTTGAGACAACAAGGAGTGAATGACGTGTACCTGGATTGCTATTATGACACGGGCTTTCTGCCCCGGTACTACGAGTCGGCGGGATACGAATGGGTGACGCGCAAAGAGTTGGTGTTTGCGGATGGCAGTGTTCACGACAGTGTGCTGATGTACAAGGAACTGCGTGCGAATGGAAGCGAGCATGGCGGGAAGGAGTGTGATGATGTCTGAACCCAAACCCTTGAACGTAGATCGTCGTTCCTATAACCTGGGGATCATTTTCGCCTTTGGCGAGATGGTCCACGTGGGCGTCAAAAAGCTGGCCTTGAGCGCCCCTATGGCTCCCGATGAGATGGACGGGTTGCTGGACGAGGCGCAGTATATCGCGCAGCTTAATCAGGTAGAACTCTACCGCGAGACGGACTTTTTGGTCACGGATCTTTTTCCCGCCGAGGCTACGGACGGCAAGCATGTGTTTCTGATTTACCAGGGGACGACCAAACAGGAGTACCTGGAGCTGAAGGCCGAAAAGGCGCGACTCGTGCAAGCGGGCCAGTATCACGGGGCGGCGCGGAGCGAGATCGCTCGTCGGTTGGGTCGGTTGCTCAGCTATCCGGACGAGACGATCCATAATTTGCTGGAAGCACGGTTGTCGATCCAGATCAACATTGAATGAAAGGTTGGGAGGAATCAAGATGAACGTCGAGGAGACGATAAAGGAAGATTTGTCCGTCGCCAACGCCTACGAGCACATGACGTTTCTCGTCGAGGAGGTCGGCGAAAGGCTGGCCGGGACCGAGAGCATCGAAAAGGCGGCGAACTATATCCTGGATGAGTTGGAGAGTTGCGGTCTGGAGGCGAGGATCGACCGCTTCCCGATCTATCAAAGCTATCCCGGTACTGCGGCGATGCGGGTGATTTCTCCGGAGGAGCGCGTCATCGAGGCGCAGCCTAGCTGCCACGTCCCCTCCACCCTGGACGAGGGATTGACCGGCGAGCTGGTCTACGTGGGGGCAGGGGGATACGAGGATTACGAGAACCTTGATGTAAGGGACAAGATCGTCCTAACCGACATGACCTGGGCGCCGCCGAGACCTGAAAAAGCGCGGATCGCCGAGGAGAAAGGGGCCAAGGCGCTGATCATACTGAACTGGGGGACGCCGGACAATCCAGTCATTCAGAAGGCGGCCCTCAAATCGGTGTGGGGCAACCCGACGCCGGAGAGTTTCAAGCAGATCCCCCGGATTCCCTCTATCAACATCACCAAGGCCGCCGGGGAATATCTGAAAGGACTTTGTTCCGGGGGAAAGGTCGTTGTCTGGTTTCGCTCGGACTCGACGCGGGACTGGGTTCTGGCGACTCAGCCGGTGGGCGTTCTCCGCAGCGAGAAGCGGACGGACGAGTTTCTTCTGGTGGGAGGCCACCTGGAGGGGTGGGGGAGGACGGCGATCTGCAACTCGTCGGGCAACGCGATGCTGCTCGAACTGGTCAGAGTGCTGGCGAGGCATCGGGACAAGCTGGAGCGGGACATCGTCTTCACCTTCTGGGATGGGCACGAGATCGCCGAGGCCGCCGGCTCGACGTATTTTGTGGACACGAACTGGGATGATCTGACGAGTCGCTGCGTCGCTTACGTCGACATTGACAATCCCGCGATATTGGGCACCGAGATCCCCTATTCCAGGAGCGCGCCCGAGGTCAAGGGCGCGCTCCTGGAGGTGATGCGAGAGATCTGGGGGACCGAGGGCGTCTGGCGACTGCCCTACAAGGGCGGCGACCAGTCCTTTTTTGGCGTGGGCGTGCCCTACATCAGCTTTGCCACCGGCTACACGCCAGAGGAACTCGAGCGGCTGAATTGGGCCTCGCTCAGTCCGTGGATTCACAGCGAAGCGGATACGCTCGACAAAATAGACCGGGAACTGTACGAAACACATCTGAATTTCTTTGCCACCTTGATCGTGCGGCTGTGCAACGCGAAGGTGATCCCTTACGATCTGTCGGAGACTGCCGCGTTGGTGACATCTCACCTGAACGCCCTGAAAGAGTTGGCGGATGGTATTCCGTCCATCGAGTTGGATAGCTTGATTAGCAGGGCAGGACAGCTCGAAAGTGCCGTGCAAAGATTGAACGATTATAAAGAAGCAAACCTGTCCAATCTGGATAGCGTGGAAGAAGAGACGGTTCGTTTCATCAACCAGGTGTCCATCAAGGTATCCAGGGAACTCTCTATCCTCTGGACCGAGGCGGGCAAATACGCGCAAGATCCGTATGGATATTATTTGATCGGCAAGCCGATCCCCAGGCTGTACGTCCCCATCACAAAGCTACGGGAGCTTGACGAAGGTCAAGAGTTCAATCTCTGGCAGACGAAATTTGTGCGGGAGCGAAACCGGGTTTCGGATATCCTCGGCAACGCGATAGCGTGGCTGGCGTTCGTCGCATAGGAGAGGAAAATGTTCAAAAAAGTGCTGGTTCCTTTGGACGGTTCAGAATTGGCCCAGGCCGTGCTGCCCTACGTGGAGGAGTTGGGGAGACAGTGCGCCGCCGAGGCCATCCTGCTTCGGGTGATCCCTCTTCCCGGCGACGACGCGGGAGCCGTTTACCAGTCGCTCAAGGTCTATGAGCCGATGGCCCCCGCGCCCAAGTTGGTCGAGGATATGGCCGTCGCCCAGCATCCCATCTACCGAGAGCAGGAGATGGCCAGCCTGCAAGCTCAGGCCGAGCAATCCCTGGCCGGAGCGAGGGAGCAACTGAGCAAAGCAGGATTGCAGGTCCGCATCCAGATCCTCTTCGGACGACCGGCGGAAAAGATCGTCGAGTATGCCCGGAAAGAGGAAGTGACCTTGATCGCCATGGCGACTCACGGGCGCGGCGGCCTTCGTCGCTGGGTCTTTGGCAGCGTGGCCGAAAAAGTCCTGCGCGCTGTCGCGATCCCCATTCTGCTGATCCGGCCTCCTGGCGCGGATAAACTGATCCGGTTCCCCGGAGTCGAGCTGGAGCTGTGACATTTGACGTGGTCCGCGTAATCGGCGTAGGCGACAACACGGTTGATACATATCTAGACCTCGGCATGATGTTCCCCGGCGGCAACGCGGTGAACGTCGCCGTGTTGGCCCATCGATATGGTCATCCGGCCAGCTACGTCGGCTGGCTGGGCGACGATGATCGTGGGCGCTTGATCCTGAGCGCATTGCAGAAGGAAGGGGTAGATACCTCTCACTGCCGGGTGGTGAACGGGCCGACGGCTTACAACGACGTATCGCTGGTCGATGGAGATCGAGTCTTTGGCGAGTATGATTACGGCGTGTCTGCCCAGATCGTCCTGACGGAAAAAGACCTGCGCTTTGTCGGCCAGCACGACCTGACGCACACGAGCATCTACAGTCACATCGAGCGCGATCTGGAAAAACTGAGCGATGCCTCGCGACATCTATCCTTTGACTTTTCAGACGAGTGGAGTCGTGAGTACCTCTCGGATGTGCTGCCGTGGGTCGACACCGCTATCCTTTCGTACCCCGACCGTTCGGAAACGGAAACAGAGGACTTGTTGCGCTGGATACACGCGCGAGGCCCGGCTTGCGCGCTCGTGACTCAGGGAAAGCGCGGGGCGGCGGTGTATGACGGCCAGCGGGTCTATCGCCAGCCGATTGTAGAGGCCAAGGTCATCGACACGCTGGGCGCGGGAGACGCCTTTGCCGCGCGCTTTCTGGTCGAGCATTTGAGTGGAGTTCCGATGCAGGTCGCCTTATTGGAGGCGGCCCAGTCAGCAGCCGAGACGTGCGGTTACTATGGGGCTTTTGGACATGGTATCTCCTTTTAGTCTGCATAAAAAAAGAGATTTGGAGAAATGAAATGGCCAAACTTGTGATCAAGCGGATAGTCATTTTTGTCGGCTTGCTGATGATCTGTCAGGTGATGTGGATTGTTGAGGTTTATCATCTATTTATGCCTGTCGATGCTGTGGTAGACGCAGTAGCTTGGTTTGATGAAAATGGTAATGGGGAAAGGGAATTGGATGAATCGGGGTTGGCTGACGTTTGCATTTGGGAATGGGTGCTGGAGGTACCAGATACAGAAGAGATTTCTCTCATCTGCGAAAACCCATTCTTACAAACCGACAATACAGGGAATTGGCCAAATAGCGATGATTACGAGTGGCTATTCTTACCTGGTGCTGATTGTAACAACGTTTATATCTTTGCTAATCCTCCTACTGGTTATCACGCTTCAACTCCATTGGTTGTGAATGACTGTTATGCTGAGTTTGGATTTATGTTAGAGAATACTGAAAGTCAAGACCAGGTTCTTGCTTATGCAAAGCAAATACAAAGGTGGAAAATAGTCAAATGGTTGGAAAATGCTGGTATTCTACTGGCTATGATCATAATAGCAGGAGTTGTTTCTATAAGCCTCGTACGTCCAGAATTTTCAGAAGGTTGAATGAGCATAACAGATTGAGGCGGTAATACAGTTGTTGCTAAACCAAGGGTGACAAAAATTCCAATTCAGAGGAAAACCATATATGGACATTTTCTCCCTACTAGACGAACTCCGAGCCATCGCCCAAAACGGCCTCCAGTTCACTTCCGGCGAGTATGACCGCGAGCGATACGAGCGGCTGATGGAGCTGACGACCCAGACGTATGCCGAATTGCTCCAGGCACCGGACGAGACGATGCGAGCGCGCTTCTTGAGCGAACTGGGCTACATCACGCCCAAGATGGGAGCAAACGCCGCGATATTCAACGAGCGCGGTGAGATCCTGCTGATGGCGAGAGCGGATGGCAGCGGGTGGTGTTTGCCTGGCGGCTGGGTCGAACCGAACGAAAAGCCGGTCGAAGCCGTCGTCCGAGAAGTGCGCGAGGAAACCGGGTTAGAGATCGAGGTCAAGCAATTGGTTGGCGTGTTCACCCGTATCCCAAACGCTCAGAATGGGCCGCACACGGTGAGCGCCATCGTCCATCTGTGCGAGGTCGTCGGCGGCGAGTTGACGCTATCGCACGAAGGATCGGCGCTCCAGTACTGGCCGATTGACGAGATGCAGCACTGGCATGCCAATCACGAGAGGTATGCCCGCGCCGCTCGTGAAGCGTGGGCATCGGAGCAATTGCTTCCAGCCGTATCGGATTGAATCGCTGAAACGCTGAAGGCGCTGATTCCGCTGGGGGTGTTGTCGAGCACGAATCCGTTCTCAGCGTTTTCATTGTCCTCAGCGCCTCAGCGATTCAAAATCAAACCAATCCAGGAGAAAAGCTCAATGAAAAAAATGACAGGATGGCAGATGGTGGTCGAGGCTCTCAAGGCCGAGGGGGTGAGATACCTCTTTGGCCTGCCGGGAAGCCCGACTTGTCTGTACGACGCGCTCTACGATGAACCGAGCATCCAGCCGGTCTTGGTGCGCCACGAGGCGACCGGCGGCTTTATGGCGATGGCGTATGCACTGTTGACTGGCGAGCCGGCCGTCTGTTTCGCCAGCCCTGGCCCCGGCGTCGCCAATCTCGTGCCGGCGATGTTGGAGGCGCTGGCGACCTGCGCGCCGGTGATCGCTCCCTGCACGGGCATCAGCGGCTACACCTACGGCAAGGGCGCTTTCCAGGAGACGGATCACGTGGGGATGATGAAGCCTGTGACCAAGTGGGCCGTGCGCGTCCCCTATACCGAGAAAATCCCCTGGGCGATGCGCCGCGCCTTCTCGCTGGCGACGAACGGCCAGCCGGGGCCGATCTTTGTCGAAATCCCCGCCGAGGTCGGCAAGGCCCAGGCCGAGATGGCGGACTATGTTCCGGCGGATCGGTACATCCGCTCGTCCGGCGACCCGGCCCGGGTGGAAAAAGCCGCCGCGCTCCTGGCCCAGGCCGAAAGACCGCTGATCGTGGCTGGCGGCGGCCTGCTCCGTTCCGGGGCCAACGCCGAACTGCGGGCGCTGGCGGAGCTCTTGGGCATGCCGGTGATGACCACGCCTTCGGGACGGGGATCCATCTCGGAGGCCCATCCCCTGTCCATCGGGCAGGTGGGGCTTTATCGCACGCGCCTGGGGATGCGGGCTTTTGAAGAGTCCGATCTGCTGATCACCGTCGGATCGCGCAACGAAGAGTTCCAGACCGGCGCCTGGCGCATCTTTCCGCCCGGGGCCAAGTTTATCCAGATCGACATCGCCCCCTTCGAGATCGGGCGGAACTGGCTCCCCGACGTGGCGGTGGTTGGCGACGCCAAACTCGTCCTGGCCGATCTATTGGCCATCCTGAAAGGACAGGGACAGGCCGAGTGGAAGGCGCGCGCCGAGGAACACGCCCAGGTCAAGCGCGCCTACGATGCCGAGGTCGCCGCCGAAGGTCAGACCGACGAAATGCCGCTCAAGACCAAGCGGGTGCTGTACGAGATCAACCAGGTGTTTGGCGACAACACCGTGCTGGTGCACGAAAACGGCAGCCAGGACCTGTGGTCCTACTACAGTCCCTACTACAAGGTTCTGGATTTGAACTCGGTCGTCGCACCCGGTGAGCAGACCTGCATGGGGATGGGCGTCGCCGGGGCGATTGGCGCGAAGTTGGCTCGACCGGACAAAAAGGTCGTCTGCGTCACCGGCGACGGGGCCTTTCAGATGCACTACCAGGAGTTGCCGACGGCGGTGCAGCATGGCGCGCCGGTCACGTGGGTGGTGCTGGATAATCGCAGCCTGGGCTGGATCAAGTTCGGCCAAAAGCGGCTGGGCGAGCGGTACATCTCGGTCGACTACGAGGCGCAGCCCGATTTCGTGCAACTGGCGCGGGCCTGTAGCTGTTACGGCGAGAGGATCGAGAAACCCGAGAAGGTGAGACCCGCGCTTGAGCGGGCGCTGCGGGCCAACGAAGAGGGCACGCCCGCGGTGCTTGCATTTGCCGTCGATCCGTGGGATTTTTCTGAGGGGTTTCACGCTTATTACGAATTACGCAGTTCGCCGGCTGAGTAGGAGCCTTTCGACAGGCTCAAGATAAACTCCGCGAGCATCTTTTCAAAAAGCCGGGGGATGTAGCCGAGGTTTCCATACCTCGTCGGGCTAGCGCGCTATGGAAAGCGCGGCTACTGCTACTCAACCGACGGGCTCGCTAAAGGAGAATTCAAGATGACTGATCAACTTCTTTCCAAGCTGGATAGTGCGTACACCCTCCGAATCCTGGAGGACATGATCCGCATCGACTCTGTCGTGGGCCACGAGGCGGGACTGGCCGAGTATCTCTGCGGAGAGCTGGAGGCGCTCGGCATGAGATGCGAGATGCACGAGGTGGAGCCGGGCCGGCCCAACGTCTACGCGTGGATGGCGGGAGATAGCTCTGGTAAAAGGCTCAACTTTAACGGCCACACCGACACGGTCCCGGTGTGCGAGGGCTGGGAGACCGATCCCTTCACCCCGCTCACGAAAGAGGGACGCGTGTACGGCCTCGGCGCTTGCGATATGAAAGCGGGCATCGCCTGCATCCTGAATATGCTGCGGGCCTTTGCCGAGTCTGGACATTCATTCAAGGGGGAACTGTCCTTCTCAGGCGTCATCGACGAGGAAGCCTACGGTAAGGGGGCGAAGGCCATGCTGGAGACGGACCTGGCCGAGTGCGACGCCATCGTCCTCGCCGAGCCGTACCCCGGCGACGAGAGCAAGCCCATCCCCCTGGGCATCACCGGCAAGGCGCTCTACAACGTCACGGTGAAAGGGCGCGCGGCTCATGGTTTTCGACCGCACCTGGGCGTCAACGCCATCGAGGAGGCTGCCCGGATCATCGCCTCCCTCGACCAGCTCCGGATGCGAGACCACCCCGATTTTGGCGCGGGGAATTACTGCACCCTCAAGATCGAGGGCGGCTACGAGGTCTATTCCGTCGTCGTGCCGGACCGCTGCCGCTTTGAGGTCAACCGGCTTCTGGTCCCCGGCGAGACCGTCGCCACCGCCGTCGAGGATATGGAGGAACTGGTGAAATCCCTGAAGCTGGAGTCTGAGGTGGACGTGGGCGTCAAGCCTCCCCAATACGAGCCTTTTCTCGTAGCTCGGGACGATCCGATCATTGAGATATTCGATGAGGTCTACCAAGACGTGATGGGCGTTGAGCCGATGTATGCGTACTGCCCAGGCATCACCGACGCCAATATCTTTGGAGAGAGGGACATCCCCTGTCTCCATCTCGGCCCCAGGCGTGGGGGCGCTCACCAGCCGAACGAATACGTCCCGCTCGATTGGCTCGAGCCGATCTCGAAAATGTACACCTTGATCGCGGCCCGGTTCCTCGGTTGAGGGGCGAGAGTTGCCGTTCCTTTGCCTTTCGAGTATACTATTCGAGATTGACGCGTACCGCGAGTACAAAAGGAGTGTTTCATGTCCGAATTACTGACGTGGCCCTATCCGATACGCTACGGCGAAGAGACCGAGATCAGCGCCGACGTCCTGGTGCTGGGCGGCGGGCTGGCCGGTTGCTATGCCGCCATCAGCGCGGCTCGCCAGGGCTTGCAGGTCGCTCTGGTGGACAAGAGCCACCCCCTGCACAGCGGCGCGGGCGGGACGGGCATCGATCACTGGATGGATTGCCCCGCCAACCCCGCCAGCAAGATCACGCCCGAAGCGTACGCCCGGTCGTTGATCACGGACTTTCGAGGCGATTTCGACAACGGCATCGCCACCTACATCACGGCCAGGGATAGCTACGACGTACTGCTCGAATTGGAAAGGATGGGGATGAAGATCCGGGACACCGAGGACGAGTTCAAGGGCGCTGATTTTCGAGATGAGGAAACCAGGCTCCTGTTCGCCTACGACTATGAAAACAACCACTGCGTCCGCATCTGGGGGACTGGACTCAAGCCCGCGCTGTACAGGGAATGCAAGCGGTTGGGTGTGCAGATGTTCGCGCGGACCATGGTGACCAGCCTGTTGACCGAGGGCGGCCAGCAGGGAGGCCGCGTGGTGGGAGCGACGGCCATCAACACGCGCACCGGCGAGTTCCTCGTGTTCAAGGGGAAGGCGGCGGTGCTTTCGATGGCGACTCCCGAGCGGGTCTGGATATTTTCGACGGAGTGGACCGGGTTGGTCGGCAGGGACGGCCCGCCCACAAACTCCGGCAACGGCCACGCCATGGCCTGGCGCGCCGGCGCCGAGTTCACGATGATGGAGAACTCCAGCCACGAGGAGTGGGGTGGCAGCACGGGGATCGGAAGCGTGATGTTCGGCAGCGGCTCTTCTTTTGCTACCTGGCATCCGTGCTCGATCGTGGATGCGAACGGCAAAGAGATCCCCTGGGTTGACAAGGAGGGCAACCCCATATCCACGGTGGCTGCGCGCTCTCATCCGGCCCCGGGCCAGGGCGTCTACGCGCTCGTGTTGGGCGGCGGCGAGGGGGGCACGCTCTCTGTGCCGCACCTGATCCCCGACCTGGACGAGCGCATCCAGAGGGGCGAGTTCGCCCTGCCGCTCTACGCCGATCTGCCCGGCATGCCCGCGCACGAGCGCCGCGTCATCTTTGGCTTGATGGTGGGGCAGGAGGGCAAGTCCTGGCCGATCTATCGCAATCTGGCTCAGGCCGGTTTCGACCCGGACCAGGATATGCTCCAGGTCTATGAGCTAGGCCCCGCGCCCCTCGGCTGGCGCAGGCTGCGCTATGGCGGTCTGTTCCACGGCTGGGACCTGGGGAGCAACCTGGAGGGGCTGTACGCGGGCGGGCAGCAGGTATTCAACGGCTGCGGCGCTTCGCACGCCTGTTGCACGGGGCGCTGGGCTGGTAATCAAGCGGCAGAGTACGCCGCAACCGCGAGCGAGCCGGCCATCGACCGCGCGCAGGTGGAGCGAGAGAAAGCGCGTGTTTACGCTCCTGTAAAGCGGAGCGATGGGATGGATTGGAAGGAACTGGAGAGCGGCATCGCCAAAGTCATGCAGGACTATTGCGGCGACGTCAAGACCGAGGAGCTGATGAACATCGGCCTCCAGGCGCTCGACGAGATCCGGCGGGCCGAGGCGCAGACGCTCTGTGCCAGAACTCCCCACGAGCTGATGCGCGCGCTGGAAGTGCTCGATATTCTGACCTGCGCGGAATTGATCGTCCACAGCAGCCTGGCCCGCAGGGCGAGCACGGCCTGGTTCGGCTTCTCCCGGCTCGATTATCCCGAAAAAGATCCCCCAGAGTGGTGCAAGTGGGTCACGGTCAAACTTGAGGGCGACCGGGTCAAGGTCGACAAGCGGCCGCTCGATTACTATGCTCCTCTCGAAGAGAATTATGAAACGTACAACAGGAGCGCGTCATGACAAAAGTGTACGCTCTTCCCAATATCGTCACGCCGAATCGCCCGGTGCTGTTCGACGAGGACGCCTGCACCGGTTGTAACCGCTGTGTCGAGGTCTGCATGAGCGACATCTTTATCCCCAATCCAGAAAAGGGGAAACCGCCCATCATTATCTACCCGGATGAGTGCTACTATGGCGCGGCCTGTGTGATGGAATGCCCGCACCGCGACAAAGGCGCTATCAAGCTCAACTGGCCGTTGATGCAGCGGATGCGTTGGAAACGTAAGGACACGGGCGAGCACTTCAGGGTGGGGATGCCTGATCCACCGCCTCCCAATACAAGACCGCCGGTTGAATAAGTCTGGAGGGAAAAATGGCTGACACAGCATTCAACATTGGCGAATTGATCGAGAACCGCTACCGCGTCCTATCCGTGATCGGTTCGGGAGGAATGGGCACGCTGTATCGTGTCTCCGACGAGGCCCGGGAAGGTGAGATCCTCGCGCTCAAGACGGTGCGGTTGAGAAGCGTGGCGGCCGAGTCCCCGGAGCGCGCGGAACACTTTCAGCGCGAGTTCCAGTTGCTGACTCAACTGCGCCATCCCAACCTCGTCTCTGTCTACGACTTTGGCATCACGACGGAAGGTGAACTGTACTTTACGATGGAGTGGCTTGAAGGGGAGGATCTGGAACCGAGCCGTCGTCCGTTGGAACCGGCAGAGACCGTTCCGGTGATGGTGCAGGTCTGCCGGGCATTGGCCTACCTGCACGCCCGCGGTGTGATTCACGGAGATCTCAAGCCGGGCAACGTGCTGATCGCGGGCGACGGCGGTGACGTCCACCGGGTCAAGCTGGTCGACTTTGGCCTGGCGCACGAGATCCGCTCGCCCGAAGATCGCGCGCGGTACTACTCGCCGGGCTATGCCGCTCCGGAGGTGAGGACGCAGCACCTCGTCGATCACCGGACAGACCTGTACAGCCTGGGAGCGATGTGGTACGCGCTGTTGGTGGGAGAGGCGCCGATGTTCATGCCAGGCCCGGGCAAGGAACGGTTGATCCGATTCGCGCTGGACGAGGCGCTGGAGCGTCAAGATCAGATCCCGCAGGCATTAGGGGGCGTGATCGCTCGGTTGATGGCGACGTCTCCCGATCACCGCTACGGCAGCGCGAACGAGGTGATCGAGGCGGTAAATGAGGTCACCGGGAGTACCTATGCCCTGGAGACGCAAGAGACGGCCAGCAGCTACGCATTGCGCACCTACTTTGTGAACCGGGAGGAAGAGATCGAGACGCTTCAAGCCCTGTGGGAGCAGGCCCAATCCGACGCGGGCAAGCTGGTCCTGATCAGCGGAGAGAGCGGCGTGGGTAAATCGCGACTGATGGCCGAGTTGGAAATACAGATGGAGATGGAAGGGGCGCGGGTGGTGTGGGGGCAATGCGTCGAGAGCGGCGGCAGCGCCTATCACCCCTGGCGCGAGGTGTTGCGGGTCCTGGTGCGCTACGTCGAGGGCGCCGACGAGGCCGTGATGCAGCGAGTGGGACCCGTGTTGGCGGCGCTGCTGCCAGAGCTGTGGGAGCGGGATTACATGCAAGTCCTCGAGCCGCCGGCAGTCCTGGATCCCCAGGCAGCCCGGCAGCGCTTGAACGACGCAGTGATCCAGATATTCCACACCGCAGCAGGATTGCGGCCCACGGCGATCATGGTCGAGAACATGCAGTGGGCGGACGAGGCGACGCTGGAGCTGTTGCGCTACCTGGCGCGGGTTCCCGGACAGGCGGGCTTGATGACGTGCGTCACCTATCGTGACGACGAGATCGAGGCGGACCATCTCTTGGAGAAGCTGGAGGGGGCGGTGTCCCGTAGTGGTGGTGGCCACTATGGGGAACAGGTGCAGCGCCTCCGGGTGCGCCGGCTGTCGCCGGAGGTGACGACCGAGCTGGTCTGTTCGATGCTGGGGCTGGAGCAGTTGCCCGCGCTGTTGACCGAGCGGGTGCACCAGACGACAGGAGGGAATGCCTTCTTCGTACAGGAGCTGATCCGTTCCCTGGCGACCGAGGGAAAAGTGCTCCGGCGGACCGTGGAGGGCTGGGAGGTGGATGGAAGGGCGCTGCAGGGAGCAGAACTGCCCGAGTCCATCAGCCAGGTGGTGTGGCGGCGGATGGGCCAGCTTTCGGCGGAGGGACGCCAGGTCTTGGGCTGGGCGGCGGTGACGGGCATGGTCTTTTGGGAGGGAGGAGCGGCAGCGGTCGGTCAGGTGGCCTGGCAGCGGGTGCGGATGGCCTTGCGCGAGGGATTGGAGCAGGAGTTGGTGACGGTGCGGGACGAGACCTCCTTGGCGGGGGAGCGAGAGTACCTGTTCCTCAACCCGACGGTGTGGGAGGTCTGCTACGATAGTGTGCCGCGGGAGGGACGTCGCGAGTATCACGCGCGCGTGGCGGCGTGGTTGATGGGTCGCAGCGACGAAGAGGTGCAAGAGCACCTGGGCCTGATCGCCGATCACCTGGAGAGAGCGGGGCAGATGGAACAGGCAGTCGTCTACCTGCGCCGGGCCGGGGAACAGGCGGCGGCCCAGTTCGCCAACGCGGAGGCCGTGGCTTACCTCAGCCGCGCCCTCGACCTGACGCCGGAGGATGCACAGGCCGAGCGTTTCGCCCTCCTGCTCGCTCGGGAGAAGGTGTATGACCTGCAAGGGGACCGGGATGCTCAGCGTCAGGATCTGGCAATCCTGGGGACGCTGGGCACAGCCCTGGCCGACGCCCTGAAACAGGCTGAGGTGGCCCAGCGCCAGGCCCGCCATGCCACTGTAACCGGTGACTACCCGGCCGCCATCGCGGCAGCTCGAACAGCTATCGATTTGGCTCAGGCAGCCGAGAGTGCAAGCAGCGAAGCGGCGGGCTACCTGAGATTGGGGCGCGCTCTCTGGCACCAGGGGGAGTACGAAGCGGCACAGTCCCAGCTTGAGCAAGCTCTGAACTTGGCCCGGGTGGCGGGGGTGCGCCAGATAGAAGCGGACAGCCTGCATAACCTCGGCATTGCCTCCTATTATCAAGGGGATCGTCCCGATGCCACGGCTTATTGGGAGCAAGGTCTGTCTATCTATCGGGAGATTGGCCATCGACACGGCGAGGGCCTGGCGCTCAGCAACCTTGGTGAAGTCTCGATGGGCCACGGTGATCACGCCGCAGCCAAGACCTACTTGGAACAGGCCTTGTACATAGACCGGGCGATCGGCAATCGGACCGCCGAGGGTTATGTGCTTGGCTACCTCGGTCTTGTCTCCCTGGGTCTGGGCGACCATGTTGAGGCCAGGGCCTATCTTGAGCAATCTCTGTCTGCCTGCCGCGAGACAGCCTACAGGCGGGGCGAGTGCCAGGCGCTATCTAATCTGGGTCTGCTCTACTCTTGCCTGGGAGATGATAAAGCCGCCCGTGAATACAGTCAACAGGCGCTGTCAATCGCGAGTGATATTGGCGAGCGGAACTATCAGGGCTATGCCTTGACCAATCTGGGACATGCCCTGGCGGGTCTGGGCAACCTAACCGAGGCAGCCGACGTTTACCGTCAGGCGTTGGCCTTGCGACGCGAGTTGGGCCAACAAAGCTTGGCGATGGAATCCCTGGCTGGGCTGGCCCGCGTCCTTTTGGCTCAGGGCGATCTATCTCAGGCCCAGGCTCAGGTGGAGGAAATTTTGAGATACCTGGAAACAAACACGCTGGATGGCACGGATGAGCCTTTACGGATCTATTTAACCTGCTACCGCGTTCTGCGCGCCAACCAGGACCCCCGCGCCCAGACTGTCTTGGATATGGCCCATCGTCTGCTGCAAGAGCGGGCTGCCAAAATCGCCGACGAGGAGATGCGACGCTCGTTCCTGGAGAACGTGGCTGCACATCGCGAGATTATCGGGGCGTTTGAACAGATCCAGTAGATTGGCAGCAAGCGTTCAGGAGGGTGATTCTAGCGCCGGTCGAGTAGGAGCAAGCGGATGTCCCATCCGGTGACGTACCGATACCAAGCGGGTTATGCATATCGCCCCGCTCACTTGGTTTCGATACGCTCCGGCACAAAAAGTGTGTGCCTCCGCTACTCAACCAGCGCTCGCTCCGGCGCTTGGTGATATGGCTGAACCCTTACGATTGTAGGGCAGGCAAGCAATGGCTGAAACTGAACTCCAGGTTGGAGACGTGATCGATCATCGCTACCGTGTTCTATCCGTGATCGGCACTGGAGGAATGGGTGCCCTGTACCGCGTCTCCGACGAAGCCGATCATGATGGTGAGGTCATCGCGCTCAAGACGGTGCGGTTGAGAGGCGCGGCAGCCGATTCCCCTGAGCGCGTGGAACACCTCCGGCGCGAGTTCCAATTGCTGACCCAATTGCGTCATCCCAACCTCGTCTCTGTCTATGACTTTGGTGTCATGAAGGAGGGAGAGTTGTACTTTACGATGGAGTGGGTCGAGGGGGTGGATCTGGAGCCTAGCCTGCATCCCCTGGAGCCGGGGGCGACCGTCCCGGTGATGGTGCAGGTCTGCCGGGCGTTAGCCTACCTCCATGCCCGCGGCGTGATCCACGGCGACTTGAAACCGGGTAACGTGCTGATCGCCGGCGATGGCGACGACGCCGGTCCCGCCAGCGACCGACCTCGTCGGATCAAACTGGTCGACTTTGGCCTGGCGCACGAGATCCGCTCGCCTGAGGAGCGAGGGCGATACTACACGCCGGGCTATGCTGCCCCTGAGGTGAGAGGGCAAGATCCCCTCGATCATCGGACGGATCTCTACAGCCTGGGGGCGATGTGGTACGCGCTGTTGGTAGGACAACCGGCCATGTTCATGCCCGGTCCGGGCAAGGAACGGCTGATCCAGCTCACGTTGAACGGAGCGTTGGAGAGACAGGATCAGGTTCCAAAGGAGATGGGGGCGGTCATCGCCCGGTTGATGGCGACGTCTCCCGATAACCGCTACGGTAGCGCGAATGAGGTGATCGAGGCGATAAACGAGATCACCGGGAGCGCGTATGCCCTGGAGACCCAGGAGACGGCCAGCAGCTACGCGCTGCGCACGCACTTTGTGAATCGAGAGGAAGAGCTCGACACGCTCCAGACTCTGTGGAGACAGGCCCAATCCGACGCGGGTAAGTTGGTGTTGATCAGCGGAGAGAGTGGAGTGGGCAAATCGCGGCTGGTGGGCGAGTTGGAAATACAGGTGGAGATGGAAGGAGCACGGGTAGTGTGGGGCCAGTGCGTCGAGAGTGGCGGCAGCGCCTACCATCCCTGGCGCGAGGTGTTGCGGGTGTTGACGCGCTACGTCGAAGGTGCGGATGAGGCCGCGATGCAGCGCGTGGGGCCGGTGTTGGCGGCACTGCTGCCAGAGCTGTGGGAACGGGACCATATGCGAGAGCTGGCGCCTCCGGCAGACCTGGACCCCCAAGCAGCCCAACAGCGTTTGAACGATGTGATGGTCCAGTTGTTGCGCATCGCTGCGGGGCTGCGACCCACACTCATCGTGATCGAAAACGCGCACTGGGCGGACGAGGCGACGCTGGAGCTGTTGCGGTTCCTGGCGCGGATTCCCGGACATGCGGGCTTGCTGACGTGCGTTACCTATCGCGACGACGAGCTAACGTCGGAACATACATTGGAAAGATTGGATGGAGAGCGAGTGCGTCGCGTCCGGTTGCGAAGGCTATCGCCAGAAGTGACGACAGAGCTGGTACGCTCGATGTTGGGGTTGGATCGGTTGCCGCCGCTGTTGACGGAGCGGGTACAGCAGACGACGGGGGGAAATGCCTTCTTTGTGCAGGAGTTGATCCGCTCGTTGGCAGCAGAGGGAGATGTGTTGCAGCGAACAGTAAGAGGCTGGCAGGTGGATGGGAGAGCGTTGCAGGAGATACAACTGCCAGAGAGTATCCAGCAGGTAGTCGGGCGGCGGCTGGGCCAACTGTCGCCGGGGGGGCGGCGGATGTTGAGTTGGGCGGCGGTGATGGGTATGGTGTTCTGGGAGGGAGCGGTGGCCGAGGCCCAGCAGATACCCTGGCAGCGGGTGAGGGCGGCTTTGCGCGAGGGGATAGACCAGGATCTCGTGAGAGTGCGGGACGAGGCTTCCTTTGCCGGGGAGCGCGAGTATCTGTTCCTCAACCCGACGGTGTGGGAGGCATGCTACGAGAGCGTGGCGCCGGAGGAGCGGCGAGAGGAGCATGCTCGGGCGGCGGTGTGGTTGATGACGCACCATGAGGGGGAGGTTGACGCGCATTTGGGTCTGATCGCCGATCATCTGGAGAAAGCCGGGCAGATAGAACATGCGATCGTTTATCTGCGGCGGGCTGGAGAACAGGCAGCGGCCCAGTTTGCCAACGAAGAAGCCGTGGCCTACCTGAGCCGTGCCCTGGCGCTGACGCCGGAACCGGATCTGGTTGCCCGCTACGATCTGTTGTTGGTCCGCGAGGCAGTCTATCATCTGCAAGGCGACCGGGACGCGCAGGCAAGGGACCTGAGCGCGTTGCAGAACCTGGCCTGGCTCCTCCAGCGCCCGGGAGAGCAGGCCGAGGCGGCCTTGCGCCGGGCCAGGATGGCTATAGCGACCGGCGACTACCTACAGGCTATGACTTCGGCCCAGACTGCCATCGCTCAGGCCCAGGCTGCCGGAGACGTGGAACGGGAAGCGGCGGCGCAATTGCGTTGGGGCGAGGCACTGCGGCGGCAGAACGAGTACACTACAGCGAGCGAGCGCCTGCTTTCCGCTCTGGCCCTGGCGCAGACGGCCGGGCGGCGCGACCTGGAGGTGGATATTCTGCTCAGCCTGGCGAATGTCGCCGACTCTCTCGGAGACAAACCCAAGTCGCGGGGCTATTACGAGCGATCCCTGGCTATCGCCCGTGAGATGGGCTATCGCCAGGGTGAGGGCCTGGTGCTCGAATCCCTGGGGAATTACGTCGCTTCCCAGGGGGACTATGCCGGGGCGCAGGATTGCCTGGAGCAAGCCCTGGCTATCGCCCGTGAGATGGGTTACCGCCAGGGGGAAGGTTGGGCGCTTCACGATCTGGGACTCGTCGCCCGCACCGTGGGGGATTATGCCCGGGCGCGGGACTACTTTGAACAAAACTTGCTCCTCTTTCGCGAGATCGATGACCGTCCGATTGAGGGTGTCACCTTTCTCAATCTGGGCGTTATCGCTCGCAGCTTTGGGGATTATGGTGGAGCGCGCGATTACTTTGAGCGCGGCCTGGCGATCGCCCGCGAGATCGGCGACCGGTCGCGGGAGAGCCTGGCGCTCCACAACCTGGGGATCGTCGCCGGTATCCAGGGAGATTATGCCCGGGCGCAGGACTATTGTGAGCAAGCTCTGACGATCTCCCGCGAGATCGGCAGCCGGGTGGTTGAGGGGTATGCGTTGGTGGCCATGGGAAATGTGCTGGTGGAGATGGTAGAGCCAGGAGCACCTGTCGCTGCCTTGCGGCAGACTGTTTCCCCGGAGCGCGAGCGGGAGTACCTGGCCGATGCCGCCGATTCTTACCGACAGGCCCTGGACATTGAGCGGGAGTTGGGCACCCCTGGCGCGATTATGGAATCTCTGGCGGGGTTGGCTCGCGTGTCTCTGCTTCAAGGGGATCTGGCTCAGGCACAACTCCAGATTGAGGAGATTCTGAGTTACCTACAGCGGGGTAACACGCTGGATGGCACGGAGGAGCCTTTACGGATCTATTTGACCTGCTGCCGCATCCTGCGCGCTAACCTTGACCCTCGTGCCGAGGCTATCCTGAGCACAGCCCATCGTCTGTTGCAAGAGCAGGCTGCCCAAATCGGCGACGAGGAAACGCGCCGCTCGTTTCTCGATAACGTGGCCGCGCACCGAGAGATCGTGCGCGAATTTGAAGAGGACGCATAGACTGGAGGCATCACACAATGGCTGAGACAGAATTCCCGGTTGGAGTATTGATCGAAAACCGCTACCGCGTCCTATCCGTGATCGGTTCCGGGGGAATGGGCACGCTGTACCGCGTCTCCGACGAGGCCCATCTTCATGGGGCCGGGGAGGATGAGGTCGTCGCGCTCAAGACGGTGCGGCTGAGAGGCCCGGCAACCGATTCCCCTGAGCGTGTGGAACACTTTCAGCGCGAGTTCCAATTGCTGACCCAATTGCGCCATCCCAATCTCGTCTCCGTCTACGACTTTGGCATCACGACGGAAGGAGATCTGTACTTTACGATGGAATGGGTCGAGGGAGAGGATCTGGAACCGAGTCGGCGTCCCCTGGAGCCAGGGGAGACCGTTCCGGTGATGGTGCAGGTCTGCCGGGCGCTGGCCTATCTACATGCCCGTGGGGTGATTCACGGAGACCTCAAGCCACACAATGTGCTGATCACTGGCGACCAAATCAAGCTGGTGGACTTTGGCCTGGCGCACGAGATCCGCTCAACGGAGGACCGAGTGCGGTACTACACGCCAGGCTATACTGCTCCGGAGATGAGAAAGCCTGAGCCTGTCGATCATCGCGTGGATCTCTACAGCCTGGGCGCAATGTGGTACGCGCTGTTGGTGGGGAAAGCGCCGATGTTTGTGCCCGGCGCGGGCAAGGAGCGGTTGATCCGATTCGCACTGGACGAGATGTTAGAGCGTCAGGGTCAAGTCCCGCTGGCATTGGGGGGCGTGGTGGCCCGGTTGATGGCGACGTCGCCCAATGAACGGTATCTTAGCGCGAACGAAGTGATCGAGGCGGTGAACGAGATCACAGGAAGCGCCTACACCCTGGAGACGCGGGAAACGGCCAGTAGCTACGCCTTGCGGACGCACTTTGTGAACCGAGAGAAAGAGTTCGAGAGGCTCCAGATGCTGTGGAAGCAGGCCCAATCCGGCGCGGGCAAGCTGGCGTTGATCGGCGGAGAGAGCGGCGTGGGCAAGACACGGCTGGTGGCCGAGCTGGAAGTGCAGGCCGAGCTGGAAGGGGCGCGCGTGGTCTGGGGGCAGTGCGTGGAGAGCGGCGGCAGCGCCTATCACCCCTGGCGCGAGGTGCTGCGGGTGTTGGTACGCTACGTCGAAGGCGCGGACGAGGCCGCGATGCAGCAGGTGGGGCCTGTCTTGACGACTCTGTTGCCAGAGCTATGGGATCGGGACTATATGCAACTCCTCGAACCGCCGGCAGGTCTGGATCCGCAGGCGGCCCAACGACGTCTGAACCGCGCGATCGTCCAGGTATTTCAAGCGGCAGCGAGGTTGCGGCCCACGGTGATCGTGATCGAAAACGCGCACTGGGCGGATGAGGCGACGCTGGAACTAGTGCGATTCCTGGCGCGGGTTCCTGGACAGGTGGGATTGTTGACGTGCGTGACTTATCGCGATGATGAGGTCAAGGCGGATCACCCGTTAGAAACGTTGGTGGGAGAAAAGATGCAACGCATCCGGGTGCGCCGGTTATCGCCTGAAGTGACGACAGATCTGGTCCGTTCGATGTTGGGGCTGGAGCGACTGCCGGTGCTGTTGACGGAGCGGGTGCAACAGACGACGGGGGGCAACGCCTTTTTTGTGCAGGAGTTGATCCGCTCGCTGGCGACCGAGGGAGAGGTGCTACATCGCACAGTGAGGGGCTGGCAGGTAGATGGAAAGGCGTTGCAGAAGGCGCAATTGCCGGAGAGCATCCGCCAGGTGGTGGGGCGGCGGATGGACCAGTTGTCGGTGGATGGGCGGCAGGCGCTCAACAGGGCGGCGATTGTGGGCATGGTGTTCTGGGAGGGAGCGGTAGCCGAAGTGATGCGGGCGCCCTGGCAGCGGATGCGGATGGCCTTGCGCGAGGGTCTGGATCAAGAGCTGGTGGTGATACGGGATGAAACTGCCTTTGCTGGAGAGCGAGAGTACTTGTTCCTCAACCCAACGGTATGGGAGGTGTGCTACGAGAGCATCCCGGAGGAGGAGCAGCGAGAGTATCACGCGCGCGCGGCGACGTGGTTGATGTCCCACAGCGATGGGGAAGCTGGCGAGCATCTGGGGCTGATCGCCGATCACCTGGAGAGAGCGGGGCAAACAGAACAGGCAGTGATCTACTTGACGCGGGCCGGAGAACAGGCGGTGGACCAGTTTGCCAATGCCGAAGCGATTGACTATCTCGGCCGTGCCCTCAACCTGACGCCAGAGGATGACTGGAGCGGTCGTTACGCTCTCGTGCTGGCCCGGGAAAAGGTGTACGACCTGCAGGGGGCGCGGGAGGCCCAGATCCAGGACCTGACCGTCTTGGAGGAATTAGCCCAGGCCCTGGCCGACAACCGGCGGCGGGCCAGGGTAGCCTTGCGCCAGGCCAATTATGCCGAAGCGATCAGCGATTACCGGGCCTCGAGCGCGGCCGCTCAGGCCACCATTGAACTCGCGCGCACCGTTCACGATAGGCAAAGCGAGGCGGAGGGACATCTGCAAGGGGCGCGGATACTCTTGCGGCAGGGGGAGTACGAAGCAACCCAGTCCAAACTCGAACAAGCCCTGACCCTGGCGCGGGCCGCCGGGACGTACAAGATAGAAGCGGATAGCCTGCTCATCCTCGGTACAAACTGCCGTTATCAAGGCAACTATGCCGACGGCATCGCCCATTATGAGCGCGCTTTGCCCATCTATCGTGAGATGAACGACCGACAAGGTGAAGGTTGGCTGCTGTGTAACCTGGGTGATTTCTTCAAGTATCTGGGCGACTATAGCAGGGCGCAGATCGATCTGGAACAAGCCCTGCACGTCTTTCGTGAGATTGGCGACCGGAAAGGCGAGGGCTGGGCATCTAGCAATCTTGGCGATACCTTTAGACATCAGGGCGACTATGATGGCGCCAGGGCTTGCTTCGAGCAGGCCCTGCATGTCTCCCGCGAAATTGGCGACCGGCTGCTCGAGGACACGGCGGTGAACAACCTGGGATTAGTTTTCCATTACCTGAGCGATGACGAGAGCGCCTGGAAATACGCCCAACAGGCGCTGCTCATCACACAGGAAATTGGCAACCCCCGTGCGCAGGCGTTTGCATTGATCTGTAAGGGCCACGTCCTGGTGGGACTGGGGCGTCTGGCCGAGGCCGCCCACGCATACCAGCAAACTCTGGACATAAGGCGTGGGTTGGGCGAGCACAACCTGGCCATCGAGTCCCTGGCTGGCCTGGCCCGTGTATCTCTGGCCCGGGGCGACTCTACTTTGGCTCTGGTCCACGTCGAGGAGATTCTGGATCATTTGGAGAGCAATACTCTGGACGGCACCGAGGAGCCTTTTCAGGTCTGGCTGACCTGTTACTCTGTTTTGCGTGCCAACCAGGATTCCCGCGCTCAGACTGTCCTTAGCACGGCCCACCGCCTGCTGCGAGAGCAGGCTGCCAGGATCACCAGCGAGGAGATGCACCGCTCGTTCCTGGAGAACGTGGCCGCGCACCGCGAAATCGCGCGCGAATTTAAAAAGAACGAATGAACCGGAGAAATCACAACATGACTGACAAAGAATTTCAGGTCGGAGACTTGATCGAGCATCGTTACCGCGCCCTATCCGTGATTGGTTCGGGGGGAATGGGCACGCTGTACCGCGTCTCCGACGAGGCCCATCGTCATAGGTCCCAGGAGGGTGAGATCGTCGCGCTCAAGACGGTAAAATTGAGAGGCCCGGCAGCCGATTCCCCTGAGCGTGTGGAACACTTTCAGCGCGAGTTCCAGTTGCTGACCCAATTGCGCCATCCTAACCTTGTCTCCGTCTACGACTTTGGCATCACGACGGAAGGAGATCTGTACTTTACGATGGAGTGGGTCGAGGGAGAGGATCTGGAACCGAGTCGGCGTCCCCTGGAGCCAGAGGAGACCGTTCCGGTGATGGTGCAGGTCTGCCGGGCGCTGGCCTACCTCCACGCCCGGGGCGTAATTCACGGAGACCTCAAGCCGCACAATGTGCTAATCACTGGCGACCAAATCAAGCTGGTCGACTTTGGCCTGGCGCACGAGATCCGCTCGCCCGAAGAACGAGCGCGGTACTACTCGCCGGGCTATACTGCCCCGGAGGTAAGGACGCAGCATCTTATCGATCACCGGACAGATCTGTACAGCCTGGGAGCGATGTGGTACGCGCTGTTGGTGGGAGAGGCACCGATGTTCATGCCGGGGATGGGCAAGGAGCGGTTGATCCGATTCGCGCTGGACGAGGCGCTTGAACGCCAGGATCAGATTCCGCAGGCGTTAGGGGGCGTGATCGCTCGGTTGATGGCGACGTCGCCCGATAATCGCTACAGCAGCGCGAACGAGGTGATCGAGGCGGTGAACGCAGTCACCGGAGGCGCTTATGCCCTGGAGACGGAAGAGACGGCCAGCAGCTACGCGCTGCGCACGCACTTTGTAAATCGCGAGGAAGAGATCGACACGCTCCAAACGCTGTGGAAGCAGGCCCAATCTGAAGCGGGCAGGCTGATCTTGATCAGCGGAGAGAGCGGCGTGGGCAAAACGCGGCTGGTGGCCGAGCTGGAAGTACAGGCCGAGCTGGAAGGGGCGCGCGTGGTCTGGGGGCAATGCGTCGAGAGCGGCGGCAGCGCCTATCACCCCTGGCGCGAGGTGCTGCGGGTCCTGGTGCGCTACGTCGAGGGCGCGGACGTGGCCGCGATGCGGCGCGTGGGGCCGGTGTTGACGACGCTGTTGCCAGAGCTGTGGGACCGGGACTATATGCAATCCCTCGATTTGCCAGCGGACCTGGATCCTCAAGCGGCCCAACAGCGCTTGAACGATGCGGTGGTCCAGATGTTTCACATCGCGGCGGAGTTGCGGCCTACAGTGATTATCGTCGAGAACGTGCAGTGGGCGGACGAAGCGACGCTGGAGTTGTTGCGCTACCTGGCGCGGATTCCCGGACAGGTGGGCTTGCTGACGTGCGTCATCTATCGAGACGACGAGATCGAACCGGGCCATCTCTTGGAGAAGCTGGAGGGGAAACAGGTACAGCACCTCTGGGTGCGCCGGCTGTCGCCAAAGGTGACGACCGAGCTGGTCTGTTCGATGTTGGGACTGGAACAATTGCCCGCGTTGTTGACCGAACGGGTGCATCAGACAACTGGGGGTAACGCGTTCTTCGTTCAAGAGCTGATCCGCTCCCTGGCGACCGAGGGAAAGGTGCTGCGGCGGACGGTGGAGGGCTGGGAGGTGGATGGAAGGGCGCTGCAGAGAGCAGATCTGCCCGAATCTATCAGTCAGGTGGTGTGGCGGCGGATGGGTCAACTGTCGGCAGAGGGACGCCAGATCTTGAGTTGGGCGGCAGTGACGGGCATGGTGTTTTGGGAGGGAGGAGCGGCAGCAATGGGGCGGGTGGCCTGGCGGCGGGTGCGGATGGCCCTGCGCGAAGGGCTGGAGCAGGAGTTGGTGGCGGTGCGGGACGAGACCTCCTTGGCGGGGGAGCGAGAGTATCTGTTCCTCAACCCAACGGTGTGGGAGGTCTGCTACGAGAGTGTGCCGCGGGAGGAACGGGCCGAGCATCACGCGCGCGTGGCGGCGTGGCTGATGGCCCGCGACGACGAAGAAGTGAAAGAGCACCTGGGCTTGATCGCCGATCACCTGGAGAAAGCTGGGGATGTGGAACAGGCAGTCGTCTACCTGCGCCGGGCCGGGGAACAGGCGGCGGCCCAGTTCGCCAATGCGGAGGCCGTGGCCTACCTCACCCGCGCCCTCGACCTGACGCCGGAGGATGCGCTGGCAGAGCGTTACGCCCTCTTGCTCGCTCGGGAGAAGGTGTATGACCTGCAGGGGGCGCGTGAGGCTCAACGTCGAGACCTGGCCGCTCTGAAGCGTCTGGCCGAAGCGCTGGACGACGCCCGACGGCAGGCCGAGGTGGCCCTGCGTCAGGCCAATTATAATGAGGTGACTGGCGACTATCCGGCGGCCATCGCGGCGGCCCAGGCAGCCATTGACCTGGCGCGGGCAGCCGGAGATGTAGAAAGCGAGGCGGCGGGCTATCTATCGTGGGGGCGGGCGCTCTGGTACCAGGGAGAATACGATTTGGCCGGACCGCAGCTTGAGCAGGCTCTGCACATCTATCACGAGCTTGGCGACCGGCGGGGCGAGAGCAGCACGCTCAGTAGCCTCGGCGTTGTCTCCGCTCTTCGAGGCGACTTTGCCGAGGCCAAACCTCTTTTGAGACAGGCCCTGCATCTTGACCGAGAAATCGGCGACCGGTTGGGCGAGGGTATCCGGCTCGGCAATCTCGGACTGGTTACTCTGTTTTTGGGGGATTATGCCGAGGCCGAAGCCTGTCAAGAACAAGCTCTGCGCATTAGCCGCCAGATTGGCCGCCGGTCGGGCGAGGCCGAGGCGCTTAACAGCCTCGGTGTAGTTCTTTCTTATCAGGCTGGCTATACCAGGGCCAGGGATTGTTACGAGCAAGCTCTGCGCGTTAGCCGCGAGATTGGTGACCGGGGGCAAGAGGGTGTGGTACTGTGCAATCTGGGCCTGCTTCTCCATCAGATGGGCGATGATCGGGCTGCCCGGGAATGTAGCCAGCAGGCGCTGCTTGTCGCGCGTGAAACTGGCCGCCTTCGCTATCAGGGATACGCTTTGACGAGCCTGGGCCACGCCCTGGCGAGTCTGGGGCGCTTGGAGGAGGCTGCCGAATCCTACCGGCAAGCCGTGAGCATACGGCGTCAGGTAGGCGAGCATCGCCTGGCCGTAGAATCCCTGGCCGGCTTGGCCCGCGTTGCACTGGCCCGTGAGGATCTGAACCAGGCCCGGGCCTGGGTTGAGGAGATCATGAGCCACCTGGAGAGCGATTCTCTGGATGGGACAGATGAACCCTTGCGCGTGTATCTGACGTGCTACCGCGTCCTGCGCGCTGACCTTGACCCCCGTGCCGAGGCCGTCCTGGACACGGCCCACCGTCTGTTGCAAGAGCAGGCCGCCAAAATCACCGACGAGGAGATGCGTCGCTCGTTCCTGGAGAACGTGGCCGCGCACCGCGAGATCGTGCACGAGTTTTCAAAGACTTGAATAGCGTATTCGTCACCCTGAGCGGAGCGTAGCAAAGTCGAAGGGTGACCGTTCAGCCATTGATATAGGAGCGCCGGTTGAGTAGCTTCGCAGCGCCAGCGGAGAAGCGTATCGAAACCAAGCGGTTCTTTTCGGAGCGATTTTGGTTTCCGAGAACCGCTTGGCTTCGATACACCCTTTCGCTGCGCTCCAGGGCACTCAGCCGGCGCTACCCCCTGAACGCTTACAAATATAGAAGTATGACGAGCGAGGAAACAATGAAAATCAAAGACTTGTACCCAGACCTGATCCTGCTCAACGGCCGGATCTGCACCCTGGATGACGAGAGCACCGTCGCCCAGGCCGTGGCCCTCAAGGACAGTCGCATCATCGCCGTCGGTGGAGACGCCGAGATCGAGGGCTTGGCCGGCCCCAACACCGAGCGCGTCGCCCTCGACGGGCGCACCGTCGTCCCCGGTATCTTTGATAGCCACAACCACTTTATGGAAGTGGGCGCAAAGCTATCGACGATCCGCCTGGACGAGTGCCAGTCTCAGGAGGAGATGATGGAGCTGGTCCGCGAGCGGGCGAAAGAGACCCCGCCGGGCGAGTGGATCGTCGGCCAGGGGTGGAACGAGGGCAACTTTGCCGACGGGAAATTGCCGACCCGTCACGACATCGACCCCGCCACCGACGAGCACCCCGTCATCCTGATGCGCTTTTTCAACACCGACGTGGTCAACAGCGTCGCGCTGCGCATGGCGGGCGTCACCCGGAGCACGCCTGACCCCGAGAGCGGCCAGATCCACCGCGACGCCGACGGCGAGCCGAACGGTCTCCTGCGGGCCGCTGCCAAGATGCTCGTGCGCCCGCTGGTTCCCAGGCCGGGCCTGGAGGAGATGAAGGACCATCTGCGCCTGGCCTGCGCCGAGATGCACCGTTTCGGCATCACCAGCGTCGTCGAGCCGGGCCTCTACCCGCGCGAGATTCGCGCCTATCAATCCTTTTATCAGGACGGCGAACTGTCCGTGCGGGTCAACCTGATGCCGAGTTGGCACGGTTTCCACGACGACGAAAAGGAAGAGGATCTCGATCATCGCGCCAGGGAGCTGGGCATTTTCACGGGCCTCGGCGACGAGTGGCTGCGCATGGGCGGCCTCAAGATGGCGATTGACGGCGGCACCACGCCGCACACGGCCTACATGTACGAACCGTTCGAGGGCGAGAGCGAGGTCGTCAACTACAATCGCCTGGGGTTGGATGACCTGTACCGCTACTTCCGCGCCGCCCAGGAATTGGGCTGGGACGTGGGCATTCACTGTTGCGGCGATCACGCCCAGGATATGGCGGTCGATACCTTTGCGAAGGTGGCCCGCGACGTGCCGAACGCCGACGCGCGTCACAACATCATCCACGCCTACTTTCCTACCCCCAGGGCGCTCGACCAGATGGCCGAGTACAACGTCGCCGCCGTGCTCCAGCCGACCTTTATCTACTGGGAGGGCGACCTGCTCTTCCGCGACGTGGGCGAGAAACGGGCGCAGAATTACAAACCGGCCCGCAAATACCTCGATCGCGGCGTCGTCGTGACCTCCAGTTCCGACGTCACCAGCACGGTCTCGGCGAATCCCTTCGTCGCCCTCTACGCGCTGGTCACGCGCAAGAACAATATCGGGCAGGAGATCGCGCCCCACGAGGCGATCAGCCGCGAAGAGGCGCTGCGCACCTACACGATCGACGGCACCTGGCTCACCCGCGAGGAGGAGCTTAAAGGGACCATCGAGGTCGGTAAGCTGGCCGATATGGCGGTGTTGGACCGCGACTATTTTTCCGTGCCCGAAGAAGAGATCAAAGAGATCCAGGTGGACACGACCATCGTCGGCGGCAAAGTGGTCTGGAACCGATCCTGATGGAGGCAAGTATGTCAATCAGAGCTTTGTACCCAGACTTGATCTTGCTCGGTGGCAAGATATGCACCCTGGACGATGGGAACACCATCGCGCAGGCGGTGGCGGTCAAGGATGGCCGCATCCTGGCCGTGGGGCGAGACGACGATATATCCGCCCTCGCCGGGCCGGATACCCGGCGTCTGAACCTGGCCGGTCGCGCCGTGATACCCGGCATCTTTGACAGCCACATTCACCTGATGTCGGAGGGAGCCAAACTTTCCGAGATCCGGCTGGACGAGTGCCGATCTCCCGAAGAGATGCTGGATCTGGCCCGCGAGCGGGCCGCAGACACGCCGTCGGGAGAGTGGGTCATCGGCCAGGGGTGGAACGAGGGCAACTTTCCCGGCGGCAAACTACCTACCCGTCACGACATCCACCCGGCCACGGCGGAGCATCCCGTGCTGCTGAAACGGTTCTTCAACACCTACCTGGTCAACAGCTACGCGCTGCGACTGGCGGGCATCGACCGGAACACGCCCGATCCCGACGGTGGCAAGATCGAGCGTGACGTCGATGGCGAGCCGAACGGTCTCTTGAGGGCGAATGCGAAGGCGCTGATCGATTCGCTCGTCCCCCAGCCGACGCAGCAGGAGATGAAGGAATCGCTGCGGCTGGCATGCAGGGAGGTGCATCGCTACGGCATCACCAGCATCATCGATCCGGGGCTGTATGCGCAAGAGATCCGGGCCTACCAGTCCCTCTACCGGGACGGCGAGCTGTCGGTGCGGGCGAGCCTGATGCCGAATTGGTACGGCTTCCGCGACGAGGCGGATGAGGCGATCCTCGACTATCGGCCCCGCGCCCTGGGCGTGTACACTGGACTTGGCGACGAGTGGCTGCGCATCGGCAGCCTCAAGATGATGCTCGACGGCGGCACCAGCCCGCGCACCGCCTACATGTACGAACCTTTCGAGGGCGACACAGAACTGGTCGCTTCCCCCCGCCTGGAGCCGGACGCGCTGTTGCGATACTTGCGCGTGGCCCAGGAATTGGAATGGGACGTGGCGATCCACACCTGCGGGGATCGGGCGATGGATATGGGCGTGGACGCCCTCGCCCAGGTGGCGCGGGAGATTCCGCGCCCGGATGCGCGCCATAGCATCATCCACGCCTACTTTCCCAGCCCCAGGGCGCTGGATCAGATGGCCGAGCACCACATCGCCGCCGTGATCCAGCCGACCTTTATCTACTGGGAGGGCGACCTCATCTTCCGGGACGTGGGCGAGAAGCGGGTCGAGAATTACATCCCGGCCCGCAAGTACCTGGATCGCGGCATCGTCGTGACGGCCAGTTCCGACGTGCCCGCGACGGTGTCGCCCAACCCGTTCGTGGCGCTCTATGCGCTGGTGACGCGTAAGAATAATCTCAACCACTACATCGCGCCCCACGAGGCAATCAACCGCGAGGAGGCGCTGCGGGCGTATACCGAGTCGGGTACGTGGCTCACCCGCGAGGAGCATCTCAAGGGGAGCATCGAAGCGGGCAAGCTGGCCGATATGGCGGTGTTGGATCGCGATTACTTTGCCGTGCCCAGCGAAGAGATCAAAGAGATCCAGGTGGACACGACCATCGTGGGAGGCGAGGTGGTGTGGGAGCGCGAGTGATGAAACCGGTTTCTGGTCTACTCTCTGAACGCCTACAATTTCTACAGGAGGTTAAGTATGGGAAACAGCGCTTGGCCTGAGGTGTTGCCTCGGCCGGGGAATCAAAAGTTGATGCGAGTGGAGAGCGTCTCGCCGTGGTTCGAGATCTATCAGGTGAACGCAAGCACCTTTGGAGTGTTGGAGCCGGGCCATTACGAGGAAGCGCTCTCGTATCTCATCCTGGGCGACGAGAAAGCCGTCCTGTTCGATACCGGTATGGGCATCGCGAATCTCAAGGCAGAGATCAACCGGCTCGCAGATTTACCTGTAGTGGTGGTCAACAGTCACTCGCACTACGATCACATCGGCGACAACCATCGCTTTGACGAGATATGGGCCTTTGATCACGACGTCGAGATAGCTCGCATCGAGCGGGGCAAGTCGCGCGAGCAGTGCGCCGAGTCGAATTATATGAGGCCAGAGTGGTATCTGGATCTGCCGCCCGGTTTTGACCCCGCGCTGTACGAAATTCTCCCCTCGAAAGTGACGCGGCGACTGCATCACCTGGATGTCATCGATCTGGGCGGGCGGACGCTGACGGTGCACCACACACCCGGCCACAGTCCCGGCGACATCTGCCTGCTCGATAACCGGGATGGCTTTTTGTTCACCGGCGACGTTTTCTACACGGGGATGAATTACGTCCACTTTGAGGACTCGGATTTTGACACCTACCTGGAATCGCTGAGATACCTGGTGGGATTGCTGGATCAGGTGAGTCACCTCTGCCCATCTCACAACGAGGCCTACGTGCCCAGGGAGATGTTGGCGCGCATGCTGGACGGTTGCGAGCAGATCGCCGCGGGCGAGGCCGAGTTCGAGTTACAGGACGACGTGCGGGTCTATCGCTTTGAGGGCTTTGGCCTGATGACGCCTGACTTTGCGGAGTGAGCTAGGACTTTTGCTCGATAGGTGCACCTTGCTTGTCTATGGATCGTCCCGCTTGAGAAAGCCCGTCAGGCAGTGCATCGCCCCGCCGCTTTTCTGAAGCTCGCACATTTCCACCTCGACGATGGTGCAACCGGCCTCCTCGAGGAGGCGCTTGGTGTGCGGGTTTCCCGCTGGCATCACCAGGTGACCCGGCGACAGCGCCACGATGTTTTCCGGCATGTGCCGATCCTCCGGCGATGTCTCCAGGATGCGAAAGCCGTGGTCGCGCAGCGCCTTCACCGCCGGCAGCGGCGTCTCTCGGAATCGGACCAGCGCCAGAGCGCGGTCCATCACGTTCAACACGCCGTCGAGGTGAACTGTGCCGTAGGGCAGTTGCACGCGCACGACTTGACTGTAGCCCACCTGGCGCAGCGCCCACTCGACCTGCTCGACGCCGGCCTTGTTGGTGCGCATCCCCTCGGCCAGGACGGCCAGCCCGGGCCGGGCGAGCACCACATCTGCACCTTCAAAAGTGCCCTCGCCGTGAATGGTCATCAGCACCGGCACCCCCAGGCGGCCCAGCGCCTCGGCCACGAACCGCTCCTCGCCCGCGCGCTGCTGGGAGGCGGGGCGGGTCACGATGGCGCCTTCGGGCGTCATCAGCATCAGGTCGCGGACGAAATGGGCGTTCGGTTTGTCGGGCCAGGCGTTCTCCACGTAGTGCACCGTCACGCCGTGCGCCCGGTAGACGTCGGCCAGCGCGTCGTGCTGGGCGCGGGTCAGGTCGGTGTTTTCCATCGCTTCCAGCCAGAGCGCGGCGTTGGGATCGGGCACGTCGTCGATCTCTGGCCCGGGGCGGCGCAGCAGCACGGCTCGCAGTCGTCCGTATTCTGTCGAGACGCCCCAGTCGCCCCATAGCCTGGACATCTCCTCGGTAAAGGCGGCGGTGCGTTGCCGCCAGCCTGTTCCTCCTTCTCCGGCGATTGGTGTCATGTTTTCTCCTGCGAACCTTTGAATCGCTGAGCCGCTGAAGGCACTGAAGACGCTGAAAACGGATGAGTATTCGACAGAATCTTCAGCGAAATCAGTGCTTTCAGTGTTTCAGCGTTTCTGCGATCAGGGCGAATCAATGTCATCCCATCCTGTCGGTAGCGTGGGGATTTCCCATTCCTTTGGAGGCGACCAGTTCTCCCACCCATCACAAAAGGGCGGTTGATTTGCCTGCATCAAATCGATGACGCGCTCTCCCTCCGCTCGAATCGCGCGCGCCTCCTCAGTCGAATAGACGCCCAGCGCGATGGCTTCACTGAATTCGTCCTCGTCCTTCCAGCTCCATTCGGAGCGGTCGGAGCTGATCACAATGTCCAGCAAATGATCCATCGTGTCGAAACCGACGGGCGTTCGGCGTAGGGGTTCCTCCAGATTGACGTACCAGCATTGAAAACGGGTATGGCCTTCCTCCCACATCGCGTACACACTGTGTGAGGCTCCGGGCGCGGTCAGCATCAGCACGTCCGTCCTGGTCCACGTTTTGTCGACGATCTCTAATTGCTCTGTAGACGACATAGCTTGTAGAATAATGGAGCGGTCTTTGGGAATCTTGACCCCGGTTCCCGCCCGCCAGTACAAAGCGATCAGGGGGGGACTGTCCTGCACCACGTTAACCGGGCAGGCAAACCAAAGCCTTTGACGCCACACGCCTCGCAAAACAATGGACTCGCCTGGTTTCCAGTGGAAATTGATGTTCATAAATTAGCCTGTTGTGTTACGGAACCGCTCGTTTGATTTCGATACGGCCCTGCGGGCCTACTCAATTGGCGCTCGCTCTGATTGGTGTATCTCTTCAAAGTAGATGAGGCCGATAGGAATTTTGTCCCCTTCTATCTCTCGCCAGGCATCGTAGACGGCCTGACCGGCGATGGTGGAGTAGTCTTCACTGAGCCTCAGCTTCGACCCGTGAATCGCCCACCCGCGGGCCAGTTGATCCTCGTTCAGCGACTCGGCCTCGTGGCGGGCGTAATCTCTCAGGGCATGCCTCAAGGCATCTTCTCCCTCGTCTCCAAAGGTATCGAGCATCGCCTTGGCCAGGAACTGGTAGAGCACGCCGTACAGCCGGGCTATTTTTGCCTCTGGGTAGGCGTCCGCCATCGGCTGGGCGGCCGGTTTGGGCGCGTCGGGTTGGGTGAGGATGAAGGTGCAGACCTCGTCTCCTTTGGTCAAATAGTCAGGCAAGTCCAACGTCACGCCGTCGGCGTACCCGCAGTACAGCGGATGGTGGACCTCGGCGCAGTAGACTCGACCGACGTGCAGCCCATCCAGATTCCGCCAGGTGTCGTACAGGGTACATTCGGTCACGATGATGCGGAAGTAGGCGGGGGTACAGACCCGGTCATCCGAGTCCAGGCTATCGGTGTTCGGCATGTCGCCAAAGTTCATCATGTTGGCAAGGTTGAGCGCCAGCCCGCGCGCCTCGTGATCTGCGCGCACCCAGTTGGCCCGGTAAGCGCCATAGTCGTGGATGGCCCGTCGCAGCGCGTTTTCGCCCCCTTCGCCGAAGCGCTCCATCATCGTCCTGCCCAGAAAGTAGTAGAGGCTACCGTACAGCCTGGACCATTTGTTGGTGATGCTTTCTTCAGTCGTTTGATCGGTTGTCACTTTGCTGCCCCTTGTTTGTCGTTCTCCATAAACTCGCGCACGATCTCCTGATGGGCGGTCACGTTCTCCAGGAACGAGCGGCGCGTCTCCTCGTCGTTGATGTTCGCGGCTCGCCCTTGTAGCAGGCGGTGGGCTGTGTGCAGGATGTCTGGAGCGCGGGGGTCTTGATTGGCGTGCAGGACGCGGTAGCAGGTCAAGTAAACCCGGAAAGGTTCCTTCGCGCCATCCAGGGTGTGATCCTCCAGGTAGCTCAAAATCCCCTCGACCTGGGCTTGTGCCTGAGGCAAATCTCCCTGGGCCAGATAGGCGCGGGCCAAACCGGCCGCAGAGTCCATCGCCAGATTCTGCTGGCCCCACTCGCGGCGCAGGGTCAACGCTTGTTGGTATCGTTCGGCGGCCTCTGCCAGGTGGTCCTGGCTCAACAGGACGTGACCCAGGTTTGTCAGGGCGTTTCCCTGGTAAGGACTGGCGATCTCTTGCGCGTTAGACAGCGCTTGCTGGCAGTACGTTTTGGCCGTCTCATCGTCGCCGATGCTGTGGAAAAGCAGGCACAGTCTGGAGAGCGACCAGCATTCACCCTCCCGGTTGCCAATCTCGCGGAAGGTGTGCAATGCCTGCTCGAAATCAGCCTGAGCCTCGCTATAATCACCGAGCGCCAAAAAGACGCTGCCGAGCAGGTTAAGCGTCTCGCCTTCGTCCCACAGGTTGTCGATCTCACGACAGATACGCAGAGCTTGTTCCAGGTGGACTCTGGCCTCGTCGTAGTGCCCTTGATCGAGGAGCACCCAACCGAGATTTTCGAGCACCACCCCCTCACCCCAGCGGTCGCCTATCTCGCGGTAGATGGACAGGGCTTGCTCAAAGCGTGTTCTGCCCCGGGCATAGTCGGCCTGTTCGGCGAACGTGACGCCAAACACGTTGAGCACGTAGCTCTCGCCGCGTCGGTCGCCGACCTGACGGTAAATGGGTAGGGCTTGCTCGTAATAAGCCCTGGCCTGATCATAAGCGCCTTGAGCGGCGCAGACAAAGCCGAGACTGGAGAGGCTATCTGCTTCTGTCTTGTGCACCCCGGCTGCCCTGGACAGAGTCAGGGCTTGATCGAGCTGAAGCCGGGCCGCGTCGTAATCTCCCTGCCGCCACAGAGTCCAGCCCCACCGCAGATAGCCCGCGGCCTCGCGAGTTGTATCCTGAGCGTCTTGGGCCAGCTCGATGGCCTTCTGCGCTGCGGCGATGGCCGCCGGATAATCGCCGGTCACCTCGGCGTAGTTGGCCCGGCGCAGGGACACCTCCGCCTGTCGCTCGACTGCTGGCTGTCCGTTGTCGGCCAAGGTTTGGGCGATCTCTTCGAGCGCTGCCAGATCCCGATCCTGGGCTTCACGCGCCCCTTGCACGTCGTACACCTTTTCTCTCGCCAACAGAAGGGCGTATCTTTCCTCTTGATTATCCTCAGCCGTCAACTCAAGGGCGTGGCTGAAATAAGCCACCGCTTCGGCGTTGGCGAACTGAGCCGCTGCCTGCTCGCCCGCCCGGCGCAGATAGTCCCCCGCTTGCTCCGTCTGTCCCGCGCGCTCCAGATGACTGGCGATCAGGCCCAGGTGTTCTTCTATTTCATCGCCGCTGCGGGCCATAAGCCAAGCCGCCGCGCGCGCGTGATTCTCCCGTCGTTCCTCCCGTGGTATGCCTTCGTAGCTCACTTCCCATACCGTTGGGTTCAGAAAGATGTACTCCTGTTCTCCGGTGAGAGAGGTCTCGTCCCGCACCACCATTAACCCCTGCTCTAACCCTTCGCGCAGGGCCATCCGCACCCGCTGCCAGGCCACCTGTCCCACTTCAGCGATCCCTCTCTCCCAGGCGACCGTCCCCATCACCGCTGCCCAGCTCAATGCCTGTCGTCCACCCGCCGACAACTGGCCCATGCGCCGCCACACCACCTGGCGGATGGATTCGGGCAACTCCGCTTTCTGCAAAGCCTTCCCGTCCACTTGCCAGCCACCCACTGTCCGCCGCAGTACTTTTCCCTCGGTTGCCAACGAGCGGATCAACTCTTGCACAAAGAAGGCATTTCCTCCCGTCGTCTGCTGCACCCGCTCGGTCAACAATGCGGGTAGCTGTTCCAACCCCAGCATTGAGCGCACCAACTCTGTCGTCACCTCGGGCGAAAGCCGGCGGACTCGGACGCGCTGTACCCATTCCCCCGTCAGTTGCTCCAGCAGGTGATCTGCATCCACCTCGTCGTCGCGATAGGTGACGCACGTCAGCAGGCCGGTGGGGCCGGGAATCCGCGCCAGGAAGCGCAACATTTCCAGCGTCGCCTCGTCGGCCCAGTGCGCGTTTTCGATGACGACCACCGTGGGCCGCAACCCGGCTGCTGTGTGCAGCACCTGGACGATAGCGTCGTTCAAGCGTTGTCGGGCTGCCTGGGGATCCAAATCTGCTGGCGGCGCAAGTTCTTGCATATAGTCTCGGTCCCATAGTTCCAGCAGTAGCGCCGTCAACACCGGCCCCACGCGCTGCATCGCGACCACGTCCGCGCCCTCGACGTAGCGCACCAATACGCGCAGCACCTCGCGCCAGGGATGGTAGGCGCTGCCGCCGCTCTCCACGCATTGCCCCCAGACCACGCGCGCTCCTTCCAGTTCCGCTCGCACCTCGAGTTCTCTCATCAGTCGCGATTTGCCCACGCCGCTCTCTCCGCTGACCAGCACCAGCTTCCCCGCGTCGGATTGGGCCTGTTTCCACAGGGCCTGGAGCGTCTCGATCTCTTCCTCGCGGTTGACAAAGCGCGTTCTCAGCGCGTAGCTGCTCGCCGTCTCTTGTGTCTCCAGGGCGTGCGCGCTGCCTGTGATCTCGTTCACCGCTTCGATCACCTCGTTCGCGCTGCTGTAGCGATCATCGGGAGACGTCGCCATCAGCCGGGCGATCAGGGCGCCGATAGCTTTCGGAACCTGCTTTTGTTTTTCCAGCGTCTCTTCCAGCGCGAACTGGATCAAACGCTCTTTGCCTGCTCCGGGCATAAACATCGGCGGTTCGCCCACCAGCAGGGCGTACCACAGCGCCCCCAGGCTATAGAGGTCTGCCCGATGATCGATGGGTTGGGGGAGTCTTGCCTCCGGGGCTGTGTAGCCTGGTGTGTAGTACCGCGCTCTATCTTCCGGCAGTCGGATCTCGTGCGCCAGGCCAAAGTCCACAATCTTGATTCGGTGACCCGTGTCGCCCGTGTCGTCGGCCAGGAGTATGTTGTGAGGTTTCAGGTCTCCGTGAATCACGCCGCGAGCGTGGAGGTAGGCCAGCGCCCGACAGATCTGAACGATCACCGGGATGGTGGACTCTGGCTCCAGTGGATGCTGGTCCGGTTCGAGGTTCTGGCCCTCGATCCACTCCATCGTAAAGTATAACTCGCCCTGGTCCATAATGCTAAAGTCATAGACCGAGACGAGATTGGGATGGCGCAACTGGGTCAGCAGTTGAAACTCGCGTTGGAAGCGTTCCACGCTCTCGGTTCTTTCCGCCGCCGGGCCGCTCAACCGGATGGTCTTGAGGGCAATGATCTTGTCTTCCTTGGGCCCTTCGTGGGCCTCGTCGGAGACGCGGTAGAGGATGCCCATCCCCCCTGTGCCGATCACCGTGAGGACGTGGTAACGGTTCTCGATCAGTTCCCCAACTTGAAATGTTTTCTCTGTCATATTGTTTCTCCGATGTCTTGCAGATCAGGTTAGCTCAAATATCAGGTTACCGACTCTTCCACGCTTTGATGATTTCACGGTGCGCGGTCACGTTCTCCAGGAACGAGCGGCGCATTTCCTCGTCACTGATTTTGGCGGCCCGCTCCTGCAGCAGGCAGTGAGTTGTATCCAAGAAAGCCTTGGCGCGAGGGTCCTGGTTGGCACGCAGGACGTGGTAGCAGGTCAAATAGATTCGACAAACTTCCTCTGTACCGCCCAGCGAGTTGCCTTGATCCAGGTAACTCAGAATCTCGTCCACTTGAGTCTGGGCCTGATGTAGATCACCTTGAACCAGAGAGACGTTGGCCAGACCAGCCAGGGTCTCCATAGCCATATGATGCTGGCCCAACTCGTGTCGCAGAACCAGAGCCTGCCGATAGGCGTCGGTCGCCTCTGCCAGTCGCCCCAGGCCCACCAAAGCGTGGCCCAGACTGGTAAAGGCGTATCCCTGATCATTAGAGCGTATCGAGGAAACGTGCAGAGCTTCTTCGCTGTGTGCTCGGGCGTTCTCATCATCGCCCAAGTTATGAAAAACCAGGGCCAGATTAATCAACACGGTCGTCTCACCCATCTCGTCATCAATCTCGCGAAAGATGCGCAATCCCTCCTCAAAATTGGCCCTGGCCCTGGCATAGTACCCCAGGTGTCTAAAGACGTCGCCAAGGTTGTTAAGCACAAAACCCTCACCCTGCCGGCCGCCAGTCTCGCGGAAGAGATGCAAGGCCTGCTCTAGATAGGTCTGGGCCCTGGCATAGTCATCTATATCCTTAAAGATATCGCCAAGATGCCTGAGTATCATACCCTCGCCTTGCCGGTTGCCGAGTTCGCGGTAGACAGAGAGGGCTTGCTCCAAATAGGTCTGCGCCTGAACATTGTCGCCCTGGTAGCGAGAGACGAGACCGAGGTAGTGCAGGCTGTCCGCTTCCACCAGGCGCAATTGCGCGGCCTGGGCCAGATTCAGAGCTTGCTCAAGCTGGAACCGAGCTGCTTTATAGTTCCCCTGATGCATGAGACCCACGCCCCACAGCATGTGCCCCGCCGCTTCCTTGCTCGCGTCCTGGGCAGCCTGGGCCAGACGGATCGCCTCCTGGGCCGCCGCGATGGTTGCCGGGTAGTCGCTGGTCGCCTCGGCGTAGTTGGCTTGGCGCAGGGCAACCTCGGCCCGCCGCGACCCCACTGCTCCCTGTTGGGCATCATCGTCCAGGGCATTGGCGAGCGCCTGCAACGCTGCCAGATCTTCTTCCTGGGCCTCACGCGCTCCCTGTAAATGATACACCTGTTCGCGGGCCAGTAAAATGGTATATCGCTTTGCGATTTTTTCAAACCCATTCCGCTCAGAGGCATCATCTTTTGGTATCAGATCGAGGGCGCGGCCAAAATAGGCAATCGCCTCGGCATTGGCAAATTGGGCCGCTGCTTGTTCCCCGGCCTGGTGCAGATAGGTCACCGCCTGTTCTGCTTGCCCAGCCCGCTCCAGATGGTCGGCGATCAGGCCCAGGTGATCTGCCACTTCTTCGTCGCTGTGGGCCATCAGCCAGGCCGCCGCGCGCGCGTGATTCTCTCGCCGTTCCTCTCGGGGTACGCCCTCATAGCTCACCTCCCACACGGTTGGGTTGAGAAAGATGTATTCTCGTTCCCCGGCAAAAGAAGTCTCGTCCCGTTCCACCACCAATCCTTGTTCCAGCCCTTCGCGCAGGGCTATTCGCACCCGCTGCCAGGCCACTTGCCCCACCTCGGCGACCCCTCTCTCCCAGAACACCAGCCCTGTCCCCGCCGCCCAACTCAGCACTCGCTGTCCATCCGGCGACAATTGGCCCATCCGCCGCCAGACCACCTGGCGGATGGACTCGGGCAACTCGGCTTCTCGCAGCGCCTTCCCGTCCACCTGCCAGCCTCTCACTGTCCGCCGCAACACTTTTCCCTCGGTCGCCAGGGAACGGATCAACTCTTGCACAAAAAAGGCGTTGCCGCCCGTCGTCTGCTGCACTCGTTCGGCCAACAGTGCGGGCAACTGTTCCAGTCCCAACATCGAACGGACCAACTCGGTCGTCACGTTTGGTGACAGCCGGCGCAATCGAACGCGCTGCACCTGTTCCCCATAATGGTCACCACCACTATGGGACGTTGTTCCCTCCAATGTTTCAAGCAGGTGATCGGCCTCGACCTCGTCGTCGCGATAGGTGATGCACGTCAACAGACCTCTCTTTCCGGGGAGCCGCGCCAGGAACCGCAGCATCTCCAGCGTCGCCTCGTCCGCCCAGTGGGCGTTCTCGATGATGAGTATGGTGGGCCGTAGCTCCGCCGCCACGTGCATAACCCGGACGATGTTGTTGTTCAAACGTTGTTGGGCTGCCGGGGGGTCCAGATTTGCCGGGGGTTCGAGCGTTTCCATATAGTCCCGCTCCCAGAGTTCGGGCAGTAGCGTCGCCAGTACCGGCCCTACCTGCTGCATTGCGGCATCGCCCGCAGTTCCATTCATCCCCTCGACGTAGCGTACCAGAACTCGCAGCACCTCGCGCCACGGCTGGTAGGCGCTGCCGCCGCTCTCGACGCACTGTCCCCAGACCACGCGCGCGCCTTCCAGTTCCGCCTGAACTTCCAACTCTGCCACGAGTCGCGTTTTGCCTACTCCACCCTCTCCACCGATCAGCACGAGTTTTCCCTCGTCGGATTTGGCTTGCTCCCACAGCGTTTGGAGCGCCTCGATCTCTTCCTCACGGTTCACAAAGTGCGTGCGAAGCGCGTAGCTGCTGGCCGTCTCCTGGGTCTCTAATTGGTATGCGTTCCCGGTGATCTCGTTCACCGCTTCGATCACTTCGTTCGCGCTGGCGTAGCGATCGTCGGGCGATGTCGCCATCAACCGGGCAATCACCGCCGCCACTGCCTTGGGAATCTGTCCTTGTCCCTCTAGTGATTCGTCCAAGGCGAACCGGATCAAACGCTCCCTGCCTGCTCCGGGCATAAACATCGGCGGCTTACCCACCAACAAGGCGAACCACATCGCCCCCAGGCTGTAGAGGTCTGTTCGATGGTCGATGGGGTGGGGGTGCCTCGCCTCCGGAGCGGTATAACCTGGCGTGTAGTACCGCGCTCGATCCTCAGACGAGCGGATCTCGTGTGCCAGGCCAAAGTCCACGATCTTGACATGGGGTTCTCCGTCACCTGCATCGCCAGTCATCAGAATGTTTTGCGGTTTCAGGTCGCCGTGAATCACGCCGCGGGCGTGCAAATAGGCCAGCGCCCGGCAGACCTGGATCATCACAGGGATGGTGGCTGCGGGTTCCAGTGGGTGCTGCTTGGGTTCCAGGTCCTCGCCCTCGATCCACTCCATCGTAAAGTACAACTCACTGTTCGTCGTGATGCCAAAGTTGTAGACCGAGACGAGATTGGGGTGGCGCAACTGGGTCAGCAGTTGAAACTCGCGCTGGAAGCGTTCTGCGCTCTCGGCTCTTTCTGTCGTCTGGGTTTTCAACCTCACGGTTTTGAGCGCCAGGATTTCATTGCTCCTTGCTTCATCAGAGACGCGGTAGAGTGTGCCCATTCCCCCCGAACCAATTACGGTGAGAACGCGATAGCGGCTTTCGATCAATGTTCCAACGTTGAATGGGGTTTCTGTCATTGTGTGCCTCCTTGAAATGGGATTGATTCGCGTCGCAATAGGCGCAACCCACTCTATCAATTAAGTGCGTTGCGCCTAGTATAACATACGACGACCGGGCAGTGAGGTTACAGTTGTGTTACGAAGGCTGTCACCTCAGTTCATGGCTTTGGTCTTTGTCGTCGTGATGTCGAATCGGACGTCGATGGCATCCAGTTCGTCCAGCAGTTTGTCGAACAGCGGGCCGGTGATGACCTGTTCTGGCATCAAAAAGCCACTCGTCTCAATGTTGCTCCGCGCGATCATGCGCGCGACGATGGCGCCGGTGTAGGCCGTGGTGCGGGCCATCGAGGTGAAACCCAGTTCCTCGTCGTAGCGGTCGACCATCTCGACCTTGTACTTGCGCGGTCGTCCCTTTTTCTCGCCCAGCGCCTCCACGCGGAAGAGCGTGATGTCCTTTTCCCCTTCTTCCAGCTTGACGTGGGGGTAGAGCAACGTGTCGAGGAATTTCTTGGGCGCGATCTGTGCGCCGTCCACCTCGATTGGCTCCTCGCTCAACAGCCCCATCTCTTTGAGCACGGTCACCTTGGCGGCGTATCCCGGCCAGCGACACGTCATCTGCGTGCCCAGCTTCAAGCCCTGCAAAACCTCCAGGTCCATCAGCCAGGGCATAAAGCCCTCGTGCCAGGCTTCGCACTCACCCACGCCGGGGAAGAATACCGCGTGCGCGCCCGAGTAGCGGGGCACGGGTACGATCTCGCCGTTTTCGACGATGCGCGCGTCGCTTTCTCGCAGCGGCATTCGCTTCCCGCCAAAGACGATCTTGTAGCCCAGCGGCGGGCCTGGCTCTTCAGGAATGCCGCCGCACTTGATGTGCAGTTCGTCGATCCGGTCGAGCTTTTCCGCCAGATGACGGGCCACGATCTCGGTCAGGCCCGGCTCCACGCCACAACCGGGGACGATCAGCACGCCCGCGTCCTTGGCCAGCTTTTTGATCTCTTCCACCTCTTCCTCTGGCGGCCAGCTCAGGTCGACCAGGGGCGTCTTGGCCGCGATGGCCGCCCGCATCCCCAGCGAGATCGCCTCTTTGGGCAGCGCAGCGACGATGGCATCGAAATTGGCCATCAGTTTGCTGGCCGCCGCCTGATCGTTCAGGTCGAGCGCGACGGTGGTCAGTTTCTCGCCACCTTCCAGTTTCTTCAGTTTCGCCTCTGCTGCGTCCAGTTGTTGTTGATTCACGTCGCAGAGCGTCACTTGCGACACGTCGGGGTCCGACATGGCGTTGAACGCCGCTGCCGGTCCCATCAGCCCGCTGCCTAGTACCAGGATTTTCATCGAGATTTCTCCTTATTTTTTATAGACGAACTCGCCGTCAATCATCGTGGCCAACACCTCTATCTCTGGGATGGCCATGGGGTCAATGGTGAAAATGTTCTGAGAGAGCACGACCAGGTCGGCCAGCTTGCCCGGCGAGAGCGTGCCTTTGATCGTCTCCTCGCCGCTGGCGTACGCAGCGCCGGCGGTGTACGCATAGACCGCCTCGTCCACCCCGATCCGTTGTTCGGGGCGCCAACCGTCGGGGCCAGGGGAGCCATTGGGGCGGCGGCGGGTGACAGCGGCGTGGATGCCCTTCATCACGTTCAGATCCTCCACCGGCGAGTCGGAGCCAAAGGCCAGGACAGCGCCGCTATCGAGCAGGCTGCGCCAGGCATAGGCCCCGGCGCAACGCGCGCCCCAGAGTTTGTCGGCCAGGAGCATGTCCTGCATGGCGTGGATGGGCTGCATTGAGGCGATGACGTCCAGCTTGGCCAGGCGCGGTATGTCGTCCGGATCGAGGATCTGAGTGTGCTCGATGCGGTGCCGCAGATGGAGTCCTTCGCCGGCCTCGCGGGTCGCTTCGATCGCATCCAGCACCTCGCGGTTGGCCCGGTCGCCGATGGCGTGCGTGTAGCTCGCCAGGCCCGCCCGGGCGGCTTTGCCGATCACTTTTTTCAGATGCTGGGCGGTGGCGACGGCGATGCCGCAGTTGCCTGGATCGTCGTCGTAAGGCGCGAGCATGTAGGCCGTGTGCGCGCCCAACGCGCCGTCGGCAAAGAGCTTGACACCGCCGATGCGCAGCCACTCATCTCCGATGCCAGAGCGCAACCCCACCTGGATCGCCGCGTCCAGGTTGTCTTCGGGGATCTGCATCAGCACGCGCAGCTTGAGTTCTCCGTCGGCCCGCACCTGCTGGAAGCCGCGCAGGGAGGGCGCGCCTTCCATCGTGTGGACGCCGACCAGTCCCAGCTTGTGCGCGTTCGCGATGCCGACCTTGATCGCGTCCGCCGCCTCTTCTACCGAGGGGTCGTCGAACAGGCGGAACACCAGGTCCATCGCCGTCTCTTTGAGGATGCCGGTGGGTTGGCCGGTGGCTGGATCGTGCTCAATCGCGCCGCCGGCTGGGTCGGGCGTCTCGGCGGTGATGCCCGCCAGTTCGAGCGCGCGGGAGTTGGCCCAGCCCGCGTGGCCGCACTTGCGCCGCAAAAAGGCGGGATGCTCCGGCGCGACGGCGTCCAGGTCCTCACGGGTGGGGAATGCCTCCCCTTTCCACAGGGATTGATCCCATCCGCGCCCCGTGAGCCACTGACCGGCAGGGGTTTCGGCTGCGCGGGCCTCCACGCGGGCCAGCGCTTCCTTCAACGAGGGGACCTCGGCCAGGTCAATTTGCTTCAGGCTGAGGCCGTAAGACATAAAGTGCAGGTGTGAATCGGTAAAACCCGGCACGACGGTCCGTCCTTGCAGGTCTACCGTCTCGCCATCGGGCGCCAGCAGCGCGCGCATTTCGGCGTCGCTGCCCACCGCCAGCACTCGGTTGCCGGCGATGGCTATCGCCTGGGCGCGGGGCGCGGCGGCGTCCATCGTGTGTACGTCGCCATTGTAGAGTACCAGATTGGCTTGCATAACATTCTCCTTATGTTCGATTGTCGTTTGATTGGGCGATGGCCGATATTATATTATATTTTGTCAGTATAGTAAAATCGAACGGAGTGAAGGAGATTGTCATTTGGGGCGATTGTGGGTATAATTTCCGGGCAAGAGGCAGCGGATAGGTGAGCGGATAAGTGGATGAGTGTGCTCGATGTCGGGAAGTCTACCAGAATATGCAGTGACCAAAGGGTTGGCATCCGCTTTCATCCGTTGCAGCAGAAGGAGTGTGAGTGTCATGCAAGACATACAACAGGTCATCGAAGAGCGGAAACAGGTCTATGTGGATTGGCTCGTTCGCCTCTGCCAGCAGCCCTCCATCGCTGCCCAGAACGTGGGGATGGTCGAGACTGCCGAGTTGGTGGAAGAGTTGTTGCGGGGAGTTGGCATAGAGGCCCGTCGAATTCCTACGTCGGGATTTCCCGTGGTGTACGGCGCGGTCGGCGCGGGAGAAAAGACGCTCGCCTTTTACAATCACTACGACGTCCAGCCGCCAGAGCCGCTGGAGGAATGGCTCTCGGATCCTTTCGCCGCAGAGATCCGCGACGGTGCCCTCTATGCACGGGGGGTGGCGGACAACAAGGGCAACATCGTCGCCCGCCTGGCCGCGGTGGACGCCTACGTGCGAGCGCGCGGCAGGCTCCCCGAACAACTGAAGGTCAAATTCATCATCGAGGGGGAGGAAGAGATCGGCAGCATCCATCTGGACGAGTTCGCTCAGGCGAACCGCGATCTCGTCCAGGCGGATGGATGCATCTGGGAGGCGGGCTATGCGGATCCGCAGGGGCGACGGCAGATCTACCTGGGGGCGAAGGGCATCCTCTATGCCGAGCTGACGGCGCGGGCGGCGAACGTCGACCTGCACTCGTCGTGGGCCACCATCGTCCCCAACCCGGCCTGGCGTCTGCTGCACGCGCTGCGCTCCCTGCGGGATGCTGAGGGGCGGGTGCTCATCCCCGGCTTTTACGACCGGGTGCGCCCGCTGACCGACGCGGATCGGGCGGCGTTGCAGCGAATGCCCTTCGACGAGGAGGGCTACCTCCAGCAGTTGGGCCTGGATGCGTTCAATCATCATCTCACCGGCCTGCCCTTGCTGGAACAGCACCTCTTCCAACCGACCTGCAACATCTGTGGCCTCTGGTCCGGCTACACGGGAGCAGGCTCCAAGACTGTGCTCCCCCGCGAGGCGAAAGTCAAGCTCGATTTCCGCCTGGTTCCCGACCAGGACCCTGGGGAGATCGCGGACCTCCTGGTCGAGCACCTGGAGCGGGAGGGCTTTGGCGACGTCGAGGTGGTGACGATGGAGCCGGAACACCCGGCCCGCACGCCGCTCGACCATCCCTTTGTCGATCTCGTGGTCGAGACGTCCCGCGAGGTGTACGGCCAGGAGCCGGTCGTCTATCCGACGATGGCCGGGACGGGGCCGATGTACGTATTGTGCCAGCAGTTCGACATTCCGTGTGTTTCGGTTGGGGTGGGACACTCGGATTCTCGCAACCACGCTCCCAACGAGAATATCTTGCTGGAGGATTTCTACCAGGGAATTCTGCACCTGGCGGCGATCTTGGAGCGCTTTCCGGCTATGGATTGATCTTGACAGTGATTGTGCAAAGCCTAGCGTTGATGACGAAAAAGCGGATTCCGTTGTGACGAACGGTCTGCGCATAAGCCGTTGGGCAGCCTAGAAAGTAACCTGAAACCGTAACTGCTCAGGTCATTGCAGCGAGCGCCGGTTGAGTAGCCGCCACGCTTTTTGTGGCGGCGTATCGGAACCAAGCGAGCGGCTTTTGCAGTTGATTTTGCCCTCCATGGGTCGCCTGCTTGGTCTCGATATGGCCTGAAGGCCTACTCGACCGGCGCAGGCTGAGCAGTTACCTGAAACCATCAAAGCTTCAAAGACAGACCCGACCAAATCTCATAATCCATCCGCTCAGCTTGGTCGGCTTACAATGGTCAGGTTGCTTGATTCCGGTTTGGTTTGACTAATCTAGTTCCTCCCAGTGCTGCTGAGTGAGGAAAGAACTTTTGTAACAAGAGGTTTATATTCCTCGGAGATTCGATAGTTATCCTTCTCCCAAGGATTAGGCCGATCATAATCGATTATCTGACGCAGATAGTCTCTCTGAGCAATGCCAATCTCCCTCGAGATCGTCGTCAAGATGATGCCCGCTTTGCCTTCGTCCGGGGCTTCATCTCTCTCTACCAACTCTGCCTTGATCATTTCACGCGAGACAACTTCGTGCTCTATACAGAGTGGGAGGACTATTTCTCTCATCCTTCGAGGAGTTAAACGCTGCTCCGACAAATAAGACTTTAGTAATCGCTCCAGTTCATCCTGTTCATAATTACCTGGCTCATCCGACATCGCAATTCGGATTTGGCGCTTACTTACCCTCTCTCTATCAACCTCTTCGGGTATTACCATCGTCCTCGCAATGAGTTCATCTCCTGATTCAGTTTGAATGTACTTGAGAATAATTGCATTGATACTGACACCATAGGTATTCGACAACCACTCGACTATTCTTTGAAGTGGTTCTTCAACAGAAAGACCTATCAGCAGTATCCTTTGTACCTTGTTTATAACCAGGTCTTCCAGATCAACGTCCTGGAAACTCTCGTTCAATAAATCCTCGATGCTTTGACCTGCATGTTTCAAGCAAACTTCCGCAACCTTATCCGCATCCCACGTGGCTATATCGGATGCATAGTCCATTGCTTGAGCCATTACGTCTCTAGGTAGGCTGTCTCTTTTTAACTCAGCAATCACTAGGTTTCCATCTTGATCAATAGCCAAGAAATCCACAAAGCCCGACTTTGTTGGTATTTGCTCTCCTATTATTGCCAAATCTCGCCCGAGAATCGCTGGATCGCTCTTGATCCATTCTTGGAGATCCTGAACTTCTTTTCTTCCAGCCGCTACCAGAGAGCTTTCTATTGGCTCCAGACCAACTTTTCCAATTTGCCAAACGCGGATTTCTGTTGTCATTTATCTACTCCTTCCATGGCGCCTGGGATGTACTCAGGCTGACCGGTAGACAGCCTGATGTTTTTCCGCATCGTGCACAGACCATTTCATTATAGGCCGGCCTCGCACAAAAGTCAAAATCACAAATCGTGCTGCACGCGCTCGTGGGCGGTGTGGGAGGGCTGACTCACTCTGGCAGCGCGCCCGGCGTGGACGGGTAGCTGTCGAAAAAGTCCTGGCTGCAATCGTCGCTGTCCCATTCAGGCGGATACCGTTCGAGCGAGCTGCCCTGGCTGGCGACGCCCGGATGGGGGATTATGCCGGGGAAGCTGCCCGCGCCGTAGGTCACCACGTCAACCACAGCACCGGCGGCATCCAGAAGCAACACCTCGTCGCCGGCGTTCCCCAGTGCAAGGCCAAAGCCATCCCACTTACCGGCCGGGAGCATGTCGGGCACGGATGGATCGTTGCGTTGGGGATCGATCAGGAACTCGTAATCCGGCGTCAAGTCCACGCCGGCGGCCTGCTGGGCGACGACGATCACGCCGCCTGCCGGTAATGTCGCTCCGGTTGGGAAACGGTACAGTCCGCTGCCGTACTCGCCGCCTGGCCCCACGTCCCCCAGGTACCAGCCGGAGAGGGTGATCTCCTCGGCTGTGGGATTGTATATCTCGACCCACTCGCGGTTGCCGGTGAGTGGATCGTCGGGACGATACATCACCTCGCTGATCAGCGGACGGTCCAGCGGCGGCGGGTACTTCCAGTCGTACTCGAACACGGTGTGGAGGTAATCGAAGAGGGCCGTCGAGCGTATCTGGAGCGCCATCTCGCGGTTGACCTTGTTGGAGGTCTCGCTGCCGTTGATGCTGCCCACGTGGACGTACTTGCCCTCGGCGCCCAGGTCCACCAGCACCATCTTGTTGTGGATGCCGTACTGCGTGGGGTCGCCCAGGTGGGCGCTCAGGTCGAGCCCCTCGGCCTGGGCGATACGGTTGACGTAGGCGGCGGCCTCGACGTTGTTCGTCAGGGAAAACTGCCGGATGTCGAGCGTGCCGCCGTTGAGCAGGATGCGCACGCGAGCGCCGCGCCGCGCCGCCTCCACGTAGGCCCGCAGGCGCGGATTCGGCGCGCTGACCGGGTCCCCCCAGTCCGGATGCTCGTACAATTGCTCGACATAGACCCCGGCGCCTGGCCCGGCTCGCGCCACCAGCCCCAGTAGCGCGTCGCTGCTGCGGAGCGCGTTCTCTGGCGCGGTCACCAGTTCGAACCAGTTCCCGGTCGTCACCAGCGTCTGCGTGAACCGGACGGTGTAGGTCACCCAATCCTCGCCTGGGTCGGGCGCAAAGTCCGGCGGCGGCAAGCCGTACCCCAGCGCGTTGTCCGGCCCCCACAGGCTGACGTCCACGTGGTTGTCTGGATCGCAGTCGGCCTCGAATACCTCCACCGCTCGCGCTACCATCTCCGGCGCGTCTGTCACCAGCACGACCCCACGCGATCCGCCCGTGCCGTTGCCCTTGTCGTCGCCGGGAAGACCGTGTGGCGTCAGGTTTTGCGAGCTGACCAGCAGCCGCTTCCGATCCACGAGCATAAACTTGGCATGGGCATAGTTGTAGCGGTCGTGGATGCGGAGCGTGTCGGAATTGACCATAAAGTAGCACAGGCCGTGGCCGGTTTCGTGCAACTGCTGGCACGCCCATAACTCCTGCTCCTCTATGCCACCGACGGGGCCGCCTTCCAGCAGCACGGTGACGCTGATGCCCCGCTGGGCCTGCTGCACCAATTCCGTCACGATCTCGTGCTGCTCCAGCGTGTACACCTCCAACTCGATGCGCTCCTCCGCCGAACGGATGGCGTCCACGACCACCTGGTAAGCGTTGTCCGGGGCGACGCCGACGGTCACCGCGCCGCTCGCGCCCAGCGCGGGCCGGAAGAATCGTTCCAGATCCCAGCCCGGATAGCGGACGCGCCGCCCGTTCCAGGGATCGTCGGCGTGCTGCGCCCAGCCGGACGCGGTGTCGGTGTCGTCGGAAGGCAGGCCGGTTCCCTCGTCGGGGTAGCGGTAGAGCACCTGTCCTTCCACAGCAAAGTTGGAGCCGTCGTAGGGCTGTGCCGCCGGGCCATCCCACCCGGAGATCGTCTCGTCCCCTTCCTCGTAGACGAGCGCGTCCCGCGCGGCGCCCTCGGCATCGAGCAGCACGACCTCGCTGCCGTCGTTGTTCAAGATCGGCCAGCCTGAGAGCGCGTGGTCGGGGGCGAACCCGAAAGAGTCCGCAAAACCCGTTTCGTTGCGCGCCAGCCAGAGTCGTTGATGGGGCGCGATCTCCACCGCAGGTAGATCGGCGCATCTCCAGTCCTCATCGCCTGTCTTGCACAACTTCCAGCCGGTTAGGTCCACGTCCACGTCGCCGCCGTTGAGCAATAATACGGCTTCGTCGAGATCGTTTGTCTGCCAGCCGTCGTAGAGTGCCGCCTCGATGATGACCTCGTAGGGTGGGGGGGTGTAGTTGCAAAAAGCCAGGGGCAGGTAGATTGTCGGCCCGGCCTCGACCTCCGTCTCCCACGCGGCGTGGTTGTTGGCGAACACTGTCTCGCTCGTGACGGTCGTGGCGGTGATCCAGTTGATGAGCGCGCCGGTAGCAGTGTCCGTCACGTGGCCGGTGATGGTGATGAGATGCAGCGCGCCGGTGAGCACGTCGCCTACGTCCCAGACGAGCGCGCCTGCCGTCCGGGTGAAGGCGAATTCGCTCGTTTGAGTGAGCAGATCCACACCGGTGGGGAGCGTGTCGGTGAGCCGCACCCCGGCGGCGGTGATAGCGCCGGTGTTGCGGAGCGCGATGCGGTAGGTGATGAGAGCGCCGGCTGCCACGCGGGCGGGGCCGGTCTTGCTCACGGAGAGATCGACGATGTCCGTCGGGAGCGCGTCGCCGAAGCCGGGTGTGGGCGGTGAACGCTCGATCAAGTCGGCGGGGCTGTCCGTGTCGGCGCCCGTTGGCTCGCGCTCCAGTGAATGGCCCTCGGCGATGCTGGCGCACGGGTAGCCGCTGCAACTCCAGTAGGTCGTGTCGTCGCCATAGCTCACGCCATCGATCACGACGTCGCCGTCGTCGCGCAGGGTCACGCTGTCGCCCCCGTTGTTCAGGCCGTGGCCGATGGCGCCTCCCACGTGCACCCACGTCCCGGCGAACCCCGGATAATCGTCGGAGAAAACCGCGCTGGCCGCGATGATGGCGAAACCGCGCGCGGGGATGGTCACATCGGGGATCGTGTCGGACGACAACCCGTCGGAGATCGTCCAGTGGCTCAACGTGATGGCATCGGTGGTCGTGTTGTAGAGTTCGATCCACTCGTGGGCGTTCTCGCCCGAGACGGAGGGGTTGAAGAATACCTCGTTGATCACCACGTCGCCCGGATTCGTCGCCGGTGTTCGGAGCGCCGCCGCCGGGCGCAGTCCGCTCGCGACTGCCGCCGCGATCCATCCGCCCAACAGGCAGGCGCCCGCCAGCCGCCAGAACCGATCAAATGTCCAGGAGGTCATATTGCTTGAGCGCGTTCAGCGCCCCGATGGTGGCGACCACGGTGTACGCCTCGCCGTCCTCGGACACCCACCTCCCGTTGACCTCCTGCCTGTGGAGTAGCTCGGCCAACCCCTGCTCGACGAACGGTTCCTCCTGCGGCAGTCCCGCCTTGCCCAAAACTTCCAGCGCCCACGAGATCTGCGAGTCGACCCACTTGGAAAAGGGACGGGCCATCAGCGCCCGCAGCCCTCCCGCGACGACGTCGGCATATTCATCGCCCGCCATGACAAAGACGCTCGTCGCGATCCAGGTGGTGTGGAGGAACCCGTGGAACCTGCCGGTCTCGTCTCGATGTGCGCGGAGGAAATCCAGCGCCTTTTGGAACGCGGGATGCGTTTTGTGTCCCCCCAGGGCGAGCCAGCGCGCGGTTTGCGCGGTCAGGTAGAGCCTGGCCCGCGGGTCGCCGGGGCTGGCCCACGGCGGCGCGCCGTACTGGGCCGCGGCAGCAATTTCGTCCCAGCCGCCGTCCTCTTTTTGGATCGCAAAGAGATAACCAAAGGCCCTGCTCGCCGCGGGCGACTCGATCATCCCCAGTTCCGCCAGCCACCACACGGCGCGGAGCGTATCGTTGACGGAGCTGGGGTTGCCCCGCGTCATTTTACAGGGGAAGCCACCATCGTCGTTCTGGAGTTCCAGGAGGGGCTGGACGACGCCCGGCTCTGGCCGGATGCCGTAGATAAGCTGTCTGAAACGGGCCTTTTCGAGGTCGGTTCCGTTTTCCTCGATGAAGGAGACGTACTTGCTGCTGTCTAGTGGATGCAAGGCGCAACCTCCTTTCGCTTGAACGTCTTGCTGTGGCTCGATTTTACCCCGACCTGACCCGTCGTGCAAGTTGAGAGGTATTGACTTTGGCGCGGGGTTGGATTATACTGGATATGTGGGTTAGCCTTTTAGTGGTCGGGGCGACGGCTATGGCGCGATAGTATGGTAAATCCGAATGTGGTGTAAAAATCAAAAAGGAGGAACGATGAAAACCAGAGACGTACTCATTTTATCCGCCGTGGGGTTTTGCCTGGCGCTGGGGATGCTGTGGCTGTTGGGTGGGCTGACCACGCCGGTTGCTGCTGCGCCCCGCCTCCAGGTGGTAGAAGGGGCCTGCTGTGCGTGTGATGGTCGGTGTTTTGAGAATGTGACGCAGGATTGGTGCGAGGATGTCGCTCTGGGGGGCTACCACGGTGGTAAATCGTGCGAGGAAGTATCGTGTGTCCTTGCTGCTCAGGGCGCTTGCTGCCTTCCTGACGGCTCGTGTGAGAATGTCACGGAGTCGTGCTGTACGGACTTTCTTGGAGGAACCTTCCATCCAGGTCTTGGCAACTTTTGCGACTCGGTTGAATGTCCAGCCCCGGCCGTCGGCGGAATGACCGCCCCGGTGAACGGGATGGCTCTGCTTTTGCCGTGGGTTTTTCTGACGGCGATGGTCGTCACGGGAACGATCGTAGCGGTGTTGCTCAAGCTGCACGTGGCCTGAGAGCGCCTCGTTGCTATCGCTGCGGTTCAAAGCGGTACCCGACGTCTAACTCGCTCAGAAAATAGCGCGGATTCCTGGGGTCCGGCTCGATCTTGCGGCGCAGGTGCCCGATGTACGTGTGGACGTAGCCGGTCTCACCCACGTACTCAAAGTCCCAGATGGTCTCGAATATCTGCCGAAACTCGACCGTTCGTCCTTTGTTCCTGACCATCAGATCCAGCACTTTGTACTCGGTCGGCGTCAGCTTGACAGGCTCGCCGTTGACGGTCACGCGCCGGGCGTCGAGGTCTATGGAGAGATAATCGTCGCGATAGACGTTGTCGGAGGTGGATGGCTTGGTTTTGTTGCGGCGCAAGGCCGCGCGCACGCGAGCCATCAACTCGCCCGTGTCGAAGGGCTTGATGAGATAGTCGTCGGCGCCCAGGTCAAGCCCCTTGACGATGTCTTCCTTTTCCGTTTTCGCCGTGAGCATAATGATCGGCACATCGGACGTCTCGCGGATATGCCGACATACCTGCCAGCCGTCCAACACAGGCATCATCACGTCCAGGAGCAGCAGATCGGGGTGCTCTGAATCGAACAGGCGGAGCGCCTCTTGCCCGTCGCTGGCAGTGATGGCTTGATAGCCCTCTTGCTCGAGATAAAATTGTATGCCTTGGATCAGATGGACATTGTCGTCAACGACCAGGATTTTTTCAGCCATGCCCGCCGCTCCTCTCTATGACTTTGTGTACTTGAACTTGATTTTATCCTAACTCGACTTCCTTCACTTCCGACAAGATGTCCTGTTGCCGGAGTGACTCGTTCGTCGCCGTTTCCCTGCGCCGTCGTTGCCACTGGTACAGCCCGCCCAGCACGATCAGCGGCAGTGCCACGACCAGTCCCAAGAACCATCCCGATGGCAGCCGCGGCTGGGCCGAGAAACGGTCCAGGTTGAACAGGATCAACGCTACCGACGTCCAGACGGTGAGAAAGTTGGGAAGAGCGTCGCCAGAATGGAGCAGTTGCGCGCCGTGGGTCCGCCGCTTGCTGAAAGGGTAAAGAAGATTGCTGCCCATAAAGCCCAACTGGTCCTCCAGGATGTGCGCGGTCACGCCCAACCCGATGACCAGCCCGCCCCACTTGCCAAAGAGTAGCCCACCTGCCAGTCCCAGCGCCGCCGCCAGGATCAGGCTGTGAGACCAGCGCCGGTGCCAGTCCAAAAAGTGGACGTGTAGCCGGTCGCCCTGGCGCTCGAACTTGAAGGAAGGCCCGCTAAAGACGTCGATCTTGTTCTCGGCGTCGTACGTGGGAGCCATCGGCACCCCGACCTTGACTTGCGCTTCCTCCCTCCCTCTGTCCCCCCCAATGGGGGAGAGGAAGGGGGGGGAGTCCCCCCGATTGGGGGGGATGGCCGGAGGCCAGGGGGGGAGGGGGACTTGCCCGGTGTTGACGACCGGGCCGATGCGCACTGCTACCTCGCCCTGCTCCGGGTCGAAGCGGATGGTGTACTGCCGCCACAGGTCGGCGCCCAGGCGGATGGTGTGGAGCATGATGTTCTGCGGCTTCCCGGTCTCGTAAGCCCGGCGCATCGCCCCCGCGACCCGCTCGGCGATGGCGTGGGCGTCCGGCTCCGGGCCGGGGTCGATCTCCTCGTCGTACCGTTCGAAATAGCGCGCGAATTTGAAATCGAGCGTGTCGGGCAGAATGCCGCCGATGCCGCCCAGCACGGGCAGGAGCGAGCCTTCCGCCCCGGCTCGAACGACCTCCGGGAAGCACGTCGCCAGCGCCACGCCGGTGATAAAGTGTGAGATCCCTTTCACGTTTTTCTTCCAAGAAGATGGTCAGTCCACACTTCTCGGCACGTGAATCTCAAGGTCCGTGATTGGCCAGGATGAGCAGGGGTGGAAATAGTTAAACTGCCTGTCCGCGGCCCTGCGCCCATCCTGTTCCTGGTTCACGTATACCTCTCCCTGGACGAGCCGCGAGCGACAGAACCCGCATTCCCCTGAGCGGCATTTTGACGGCGGAGCCAGGTTCGCTCTCTCCATCGCCACGAGGACAGTTTCGTCCGCCCGGGCCGGGATCTCTGTCGTGACGTCGCCGATGTGGACCTTGAGCGTGAACGTCTTGCCAACCACGTTTGATGGAAAGCCCGGCAACTGGGCGACGTCTTTGACCTCGCCCAATACCTCC
>Ga0180434_10000183_pt1 | contig 96333 bp, 94 predicted proteins | sample SS_ome_7_FD_132453 | JGI IMG/M metagenome (GOLD analysis project Ga0180434, IMG submission 132453) | Hypersaline lake sediment archaeal communities from the Salton Sea, California, USA - SS_1_D_2 metaG | ecosystem: Environmental > Aquatic > Non-marine Saline and Alkaline > Hypersaline >... | reverse complement strand
TGAAACTTAAGAAATGAACCGTCGCTCTCATCGGCCTCCGCCACGACAATCTGCCCGTTGCCCAGCCTGGCGTTGCCCTCGACCGTATCGGCCTCCGCGCCTATCAAGTAGGTCGGGGAAAGGCCGCACCTTGAAAGAAGAGTGGATATCATGGAAGTCGTCGTCGTCTTTCCGTGAGTGCCGGCGACCGTGATGCGGGTCTTGAACTGGTCCAGTATCCAGGAGAGAGCGTCGGCTCTGGATATCAGAGAAAGCCCCGCGGCCCTGGCGGAGGAAAGCTCGACGTTGTCGGAGGGGATCGCAGATGAATACACAATCAGGTCAGAGCCCCTGATGTTCGAGCCGTCATGCCCTATGAAGACCCTCATTCCCAGATCGCGAAGCCTGATGGTGTTGGAAGACTCCTTTGAATCGGAGCCCTGAACTCCCTTACCCATCTCCCAGAGAATCTTCGCTATCGCGCTCATGCCGCAGCCGCCGATGCCGATAAAATGCAGGTTTTTTGCCTTATCTACGTCCATCTCGACGGGCCGAAGCCCTCGACCTCCTGACTTTTTTTCTGGGCCTGGGCACGCTTAAGCCGGCTATGCCGTATATCTCCTGCACTATCCTGGCAACCGAACCAGTAGAGCTGTGCTTCCCGGCGGCCTCAGCCATCGACCTCATTTTTTCTGCGTCGGCAAACAGCGATGACATCGTGTTCTTCAAATTTTCCGCGGTAAGAGAACCGTCCTTTATAACGACCGCCGCGCCGGAGTCTTCAAAAACTTTCGCGTTCGCGTCCTGATGCCCCTCGGATGAATAAGGAAACGGCACAATTACGGAGGGGATGCCCTTGCAGGCGATCTCGGCCAGCGCCGTCGCTCCCGCGCGCGAAATCACCAGATCGGCCGAAGCAAGACCATCCCAGATATTGTACATGTACGGAACGGGCCGGTACAGCTTATATCTGGTTATCGTGGTGAATTTCTTCCTTCCGCGCACCGCCGGGATCTGCCCTTCAATATCGAGAACGCGGTTCTCGGTTTTGGACAGTACCCAGTCGTAATCCCTGCGGCCCGTCACGTGAATGACCTGAATGCCTTCTGACGCGAAATAATCGATCAGCTGAGTGACAACGTCATTGATCCTCCTGGCCCCCTGGCTCCCGCCCAGAATCAACAGTGTTTTCCTCTTCTGGTCAAGCCCCAGGTTCTGCCTTGAAACGCTCCTGACGGCCTTCGCCACTTTCTCCCTTACCGGATTGCCGCTGACGATCACTTTTCTGGCGTTAAAGTGCCTTACGGACTGCCCGAAAGAAACGGCGACTCTTCTGGCGAAACGCTGCGAAATCCTGTTCACCAGGCCCGGTATCGTGTTCTGCTCGTGGATTAGAACGGGCATTCTTAAAGTGGCCGCCGCGAGAACCACCGGAAACCCAACGTAGCTTCCGGTCGAAACCACAACGTCCGGCCTGAAATCCTTGAGAATTTTTCTCGCCTGGAAGAAGCCGTGAACTGCCGACGCGATAGAGCTGATAAATCCAAAGGAGAATTTCCTGGCAATGCCCCTGGACCTGATGAGCTTGAGAGAAAAACGCTCCTTTGGAACCACCTCGTTCTCTATGCCTCCTTCGGCGCCGATAAAAACAACATTATTTGATATGTCTGCGGCGAGAAGCCCCTCGGCGATGGCTATCCCCGGATAGATGTGCCCTCCGGTGCCTCCGCCCGCGATCACAATTTTCAACTCTCCGCCCTCCTCCCTATGTTAAGAAGAACTCCCACGGCAAACAGGGTAACTATCAGCGATGTGCCACCGAAGCTAATGAACGGCAACGGTATGCCCGTAGTCGGAAATAGCCCGGTGACAACGTAGAGATTGATGATCGACTGCAGAGCGATCCAGGAAACGATGCCGCCGGCCAGCAGGCAGCCGAACTCGTCCCGGGCGAACCGCGCTATCCTGATCCCTCTTATGGTGAATATTATGAACAGCACGACTACTCCGAGAGCGCCGAGGAAGCCCAGCTCCTCGGAAAGAATCGAGAAGATAAAATCGGTGTAGTGCTGGGGAAGATAAAAGAACTTCTGCCTGCTGCCGCCAAGCCCCAGGCCAAACAGGCCTCCGGAGCCTATTGCCAGCAGAGACTGTATTATGTGAAAGCCGATAGTGTGCGGAGAGCCCCAGGGATCAAAGAACGCGATTATCCTTCGCATCCTGTAGCCGCTGGTAAGGCTGAGGATCACAAGCATGGCGCCGCTAAGCCCCCCGAGGGTCAACAGATAAGCCCACGGGACCCCGGCCAGAAAGAGCATTATGAAAGCCGTGCCACCCATTACGAGCGTGGTTCCGAGATCGGGCTGTTTCAGCACTAGAAATGAGATGAAAATGACGGGGATCAACGCCACAAGGATTATTTTCAGAGCTTCTCTTCCGGCGGCCTTCCATGAAGAAAAAACGGAGGCAAGATAAATCACTATCGCCATCTTGGCGATCTCGGAAGGCTGAAAAGAAAAGCCGAAGACGTCTATCCACCTGACGGCTCCGCCCACAGACCGGCCCAGGCCCGGGATGAACACCATGAACAGCATTGCCGTGACTGCCAGAAGTACGGGCGTCGCGTATTTCTTCAGATAATGGTAATCAAGTCCCATTCCCAATAACAGCGCCGCCATGCCGATGGCCAGATGAGCGACATGCCTTTTAAGGTAATGATAGCTGTCGCCGAGCCTCAGCCCGAGCGTGGGGCTGGCGCTGAATATCATGACAAGACCCACGGACACAAGAGCCATGACGACAAACAGAAATATGAAATCGGTGCCCGGTTTTGCGAGACGCAGTTTCATTTTCCCCTCAATTCGGAGACGGCGCGCTTGAACGCCAGCCCCCTGTCCTCGTAATCCCTGAACATGTCAAAGCTGGAGCAGGCGGGAGACAAAAGCACCCTGTCGCCGCGGCCGGCCAGGTCAAAAGACTTCCTCACGGCTTCGGGCATGCCTTTGGCCCTGGCTATCCTTACGCCTTTCTCGGACGAGAAAGCTTTCTCAAACCTGTCCGCGGCCTCCCCTATCAGCACAAGGCCTTTTATCCTTCCTCTCGATTCGCGAACCATTGAGGAAAGATCCCCGCCCTTGTCCCTGCCCCCCGCGATCAGTACAATGCCATTGCCCAGCGTCCTCATGGCAACTATGCTTGAGTCCGGATTGGTGGCCTTGGAGTCGTTGAAGAATTCCACTCCTTCAAGGGCCCTCACAAACTCTATCCTGTGCTCCACCCCTTCGAACTCTCTGAGAACTTCAGCCACCGCAGAAGGCTTGGCCCCCGAGACAAGCGCGCAGGCGCACGCGCCCAGAGCGTTCTCCAGGTTATGCTCGCCCCTGATTCCGATGTTCCCCGCTTCGATTATCTTCGATTCGATGCCGCCTATACAGCTAACAAGGGCTCCCGATCTCGCGAAAACGCCGCCCTCGGCCGGCCCTTTTCTGCTGAACGGAATCCTTCTGGCCGGGCATGAAGAAACCAGCCCCTTCACGCGGGGATCGTCAGAGTTATAAACAAAGTAGTCTTCGCCCTTCTGGTTAAGGAATATCCTGCTCTTAGCCGAGGCGTACGCCTCCATGCTTCCGTGCCTTTCCAGATGATCCTCGGTGATGTTCAAAATAACGCTGACGCGCGGCCTGAATGCTTTTATGGTTTCAAGCTGGTAGCTTGAAACCTCGGCAACTATGAAATCAAGCCCGCAATCGTCCACGGCCGAGAGAGGATGCCCGATATTTCCGGCTACGGCCGTCTTAAAGCCCGCCCTGGCAAGCATTTCCCCGATCAGGACGCAGGTTGTCGTTTTTCCGTTGGTCCCGGTTACGGCGATCACGGGACATGATATCATGGAAAAGGCGATTTCTATCTCGCTGACGACCGGGATGCCGAGCTCTCCGGCCGACCGCACAACAGGAGAATCAAGATGGACCCCCGGAGACAGAACAAGCAGGCAGGCTCCCTTAAGGACCCCGGCCGAATGTCCGCCGAACTCAAGGCGGACGCCGAGCGAGTCCATCTTCTCCAGGTTATCGACGTCAAAGCAATCGCGAGGCCTGCTCTCCGTGATGACCACTTTCGCGCCCGCGGAAGCGAGCCTCTTTGCGACCGCGATGCCCGACCTGGCAAAGCCCATGACCACCACTTTTTGATCTTTCAGTTCGGAAGGGTTCATCTACAAGATCCTGTAAAGGAACACGCCAAGCAGGCCGAAAAGCACCGAGGCCGAATAAAATGACGCAACGATCAGGGGCTCGGAGAAGCCCATGAGCTCAAAATGATGATGAAGCGGGCTCATCCTGAAGACTCGCAGCCTGAATATCTTGAAGCAGAAGACCTGTACAATGACTGAAAGCGCCTCAACCACGAAAACCAGCCCTATGACCGCCAGAAGGAGCTCCGCGTGAAGCAGGATGGCTATGCCGGCAAGAAGGGCGCCGAAAGATAGCGAACCGACATCGCCCATAAAAACCTCAGCAGGATGGAAATTGAAGCGAAGAAAAGCGAAAGTGACGCCCGAGGCCAGAACAGAGACCAGGGCAATATCGGCAAGCTGAAGCCTGTAAGCCACAACGGCGAACGCCAGAAACGCTATCGACAGTACTCCGGCCGCGAGCCCGTCCAGCCCGTCAGCAAGATTGACTGAATTGGATGTGCCTACGATAACAAAAACAAGGAAAGGAAAATACAAGTACGGCACGTTGAAGTGCATCGAGAGAAGAAGCCCGCCCACCCCCCAGGAGCGGCCCATGTAGACCATGACCGCGGCGAAAAGAGACGCGATCAGCACCTGAAAAAAAAGCTTTCTGAGTGGAGGCACGCCCAGATTGCGCCTTCTTTTTATCTTGAGAAGGTCGTCCGTCAGGCCGAGCACCCCGAACCCCAGAAACAGGAAGATCAGCGAGAGAAACTTTAAATCAATGTCAAAATTGACGAGCACGAGGAACATGACAAGAAATGATACGATCATTCCGATGCCGCCCATTGTGGGCGTGCCTTTTTTACCCTCGTGCGACGAAGGCCCCTCCGGACGGATAAACTGGCTCAGCCTGAAAACCTTCAAAGCCCAGAGCACCGGAAGCATCATAACCCAGCTCAACAGAGCCGAAACGAGAAAAGCGATGACAAGAGAGAACATTTCAACATCCTTTCCCAGCAGTTCTGCGATTTTATCAGTTTTTTGCGAGCTTCGCAATAAAAAGTATGAAATACGAGGGGGATGTGTTATACTTTCTAACTTGATGGCGAAGCAAAATCACATAATCGGGATCGATCTTGGCGGGACAAAGATCCTCTCTGCCTTGATTGACATGCGCGGCAGGATAATTCAAAGCGTCGAAATTCCCAGCGAAGCGGGCAAAGGAAAGCAGCGCGTCATCTCGAACATTAAGAGGTCTGTCAACCTTCTGCTCTCCGACAGAGAGATCAAACTGCCCTCCGTGAAGGCCATTGGCGTAGGGGCTCCCGGGCCTATACAGCTGAAAAAGGGGCTCGTGCTCAACCCCCCGAACCTGCCGGGCTGGAACAAAGTTCCCCTTAAAAAGATACTGGAAAGCAAATTCGGGAAACGAGTTGTGCTGGACAACGACGCCAATGCCGCCGCTCTGGCCGAATGGAAGTTCGGCTCCGGAAAAGGGACCAGGAATTTCATATTTATCACCGTAAGCACCGGTATCGGCGGCGGGATAATAATAAACGGCAGGCCTTACAGGGGCAGCGCCGGAGGCGCCGGGGAAATCGGGCACATGATAATCAAGGCTGACGGAGAGAAGTGCGGCTGCGGAAATTCGGGCTGTCTTGAGGCCATGGCCTCGGGCACCTCGATGGCAAAGCGCGCCATGAGGAGGCTTGCGAACAACGGCAGGTCTCTCATATTAGACGCCGCCGGAGGAAACAGGAGCAGGATAACCGCCAAATCAATCGAGATTGCGGCAAGGTCCGGAGACAGGCTCGCAAGGGAAATAATTGACGAGACCGCTTACTATCTTGGAATAGGCCTGGCGAACCTGATAAATATTTTCGCGCCCGACATGATCGCTTTAGGCGGAGGGGTGATGAAGGCCGGAAGCCTGATACTTTCCCCTGCTTCCAGAATCGCCAGATCGCTGTCCCTCTCCCCCGCCAGAGAAAAGGTGAAAATCACTTCCGCAAAGCTCAGGGAAAACGTCGGGGTTCTGGGGGCAGCCGCGCTCTGCCTTGAGGGAACAGACCGTTGATAACCGTAATCGATTATGACATGGGAAACCTGCGAAGCGTCCAGAAGGCGCTTGAGTCGCTTGGCTTTGCCTGCGCGGTCACCAGCGACAGGAAGAAGATCAAGAGCTCAGGCGGCATAGTTCTCCCGGGGGTCGGAGCATTCGACGCCGGAATAACCGAGCTCAGGAAAAACAACCTTGAGTCGGTCATTCTTGAAGAGATAGGGAGCGGGAAGCCCTTCCTGGGGATATGCCTCGGGATGCAGCTTCTTTTATCGTCCAGCGAAGAGGGAAAACTGAGCGGACTCGGGGTTTTCGGCGGAAAATGCAGGAGGTTCCCCAGGTCCGGATTGGCGGTCCCTCAAATGGGATGGAACCGGCTCATCGTCAAAAATCCGTCTGCTATCCTGAACGGGATAACTTCCGGAGAGATGATGTATTTCGCCAATTCATATTACGTTGACCCTGATGACGGATCGATAATCGCGGCGGAGACAGACTACGGCGTCAATTTTGCTTCTGTCATTTCCAAAAAAAACATTTTCGGGACACAGTTCCATCCCGAGAAAAGCGGCAAAGAGGGCTTGAAGATTCTGAGTAATTTCGGTAAGCTCTGCGGAAAGGAATAATCGATGGCAAAATTCGAATTAATACCGGCAGTTGACATAATGGAGGGCAAATGCGTACGGCTCAAGCAGGGCAAGTTCGAGGAAAAAACCGTTTACGAGGCCTCTCCAATAGAATCGGCAAAGAAATGGGAATCACTGGGAGCTACCAGGCTCCATGTGGTTGACCTGGACGGCGCCAAGACCGGGACTTTCACGAACATCCCGGTGATCAAGGGCATCGCTTCGCAGGTGAGGATCCCCGTGCAGGTCGGAGGCGGCATAAGGAAGAAAGAGGATGTCGAGGAGCTGATAGAAGCCGGAGTTGACAGAATTGTTCTCGGCACCGCGGTCATTGAGGATCCCGCTCTGGTTCAGGAGCTGTGCTCAAAGTTCAAGGACAGGATAGCGGTCAGCATTGACGCAAGGGGCGGAAAGACCGCCATAAAGGGATGGCAGATTGAATCCAACAAGCCGCCCGTGCAGCTTGCGAGGGACGCGGTGGCCCTCGGGGTCGGAAGGTTCATATACACCGACATTTCAAGGGACGGGACCATGAGCGGCCCCAACATTGAGGGCATCAAGAAATTCGCCAGGGAGATCAAATATCCTGTGATAGCGTCGGGAGGCGTTTCGTCCTACCTGGACATTGAGGAGATCAAGAACCTGTCGGTATACGGGGTGGAAGGCTGCATAACTGGGAAAGCTCTCTACGGCGGCGCCATTGAACTGCCCAAGGCGCTGTCCTACAATTCCCTAAAATAAAAAAAGGAGGATAATATGGTGATTAAGCACAAGAAACTTAAACTCTGGGTCAAGGAAATGGCCGCGATGTGCAAGCCGGACAGGATAGTCTGGATAGACGGATCCGAGGAAGAAAAGAAGCGGCTGCAAAAAGAGGCCTTCTCGACCGGCGAGCTGATAGAGCTTGACCAGGAAAAGCTTCCCGGATGCGTCTACCACAGGACGGCAATAAACGACGTGGCAAGGACCGAGAAGCTGACATTTATCTGCACGAGAAACAAGAAGGACGCCGGCCCCACGAACAACTGGATGCCTCCAAAGGAGGCCTACAGGAAAGCGGCGGACATATTCAAGAGCTCCATGAAAGGCCGGACGATGTACGTCATCCCCTTCTCAATGGGCCCGGTAGGCTCGCCGTTCAGCAAGATAGGCATTGAGCTTACAGATTCGATTTACGTCGTCCTCAACATGCGGATAATGACCCGGATAGGCAAGCCGGTGCTGGATGTTTTGGGTGCCGGCGGGGATTTCACGAAATGCCTTCACGGAAAGGCGGAGCGCGACATAAACAGGAGGCTGATACTCCATTTTCCGGAAGACAATACGATCTGGAGCGTCGGCTCCGGCTACGGCGGAAACGTTCTTCTGGGAAAGAAGTGCCTCGCCCTGAGGATAGGCAGCTTTCTTGCCCATAAGGAAGGCTGGATGGCCGAACACATGCTCATAATGGGAATTGAAGATCCCTCGGGATACATCGGATACATTGCCGCCGCGTTCCCGAGCGCGTGCGGTAAAACAAACCTGGCCATGCTGGTTCCGCCCGAAGGATTGAAATGCAAGGGCTACAGGATATGGACCGTAGGCGACGACATCGCCTGGATGAGAATTGATTCCGACGGGTCGCTCTGGGCCGTCAATCCGGAGTACGGTTTCTTCGGAGTTGCCCCGGGAACGAACTCCAAAACAAACCCGAACGCCATGGCAACGATCCGCAAGAACACGATATTCACGAACGTCCTTCTTAAAAAGGACAGGACTGTCTGGTGGGAAGGCGGAGACCCGCCTGATCCCGATGAAGGCACCGACTGGACGGGAAAACCATGGAAGAAGGGAATGGTCGATCCGGACGGTAAGCCTATAACCGGCGCGCACCCTAACGCCAGATTCACGGCGCCCGCCCTTCAATGCCCTTCGATATCGAACAGGATTGAACATCACCACGGAGTGCCCATATCCGCCATAATATTCGGAGGAAGGCGGGCAAGCCTGGCCCCACTTGTTTATGAAGCTTTCAACTGGCGTCACGGAGTCTACGTGGGCGCCACTATGGCTTCCGAGAGGACTGCGGCGCAGTACGGGAAGCAGGGAGAGGTAAGGCGCGACCCGATGGCGATGCTCCCCTTCTGCGGCTACAACATGGCCGATTATTTCAAGCACTGGCTTTCAATGGGGAAGAAGATGAGAAATCAGCCGAAGATCTTCCACGTGAACTGGTTCAGGACCGACGATAACGGGAAGTTCCTGTGGCCGGGGTTCGGAGAGAACCTGAGGGTTTTGGAGTGGATAATCGACAGATGCAGGGGCAGGATTGATGCGGATAAATCCCCGATCGGATACATACCAAAGGCCGACGACATAGACCTTACGGGCATCGACTATACCAAAGACGACCTGAAGAAGGTTCTCAGCATCAGAAGAGATGAGTGGCTGAAGGAGCTCGATGAACAGGAGAAATTCTTCGAGAAATTCGGCTCAACGCTTCCGGCCTTCATGCGCGAGGAGCACAAGGAGCTTAAAAGCAGGCTCAAGAAAAGCTAGGCGCCTTCAGATTCACGATCAGCCCACAGCTGAGCCAGATAATTGCTCCTCATCTGTGAGTAAATGCTCTGCAGTTCCGGAGAGGCATCTCTGCCGTTATTGACCGCGCTGTAGAGGATTCCCAGCCTGTCCCGGATCCGGGCCATTCTAAGGCGGTTGTCCCGTATCTTTTCCTTTACCCTTCTCACGATGCCCTCATCCTCAAGCCTTCTTATCTCCTCCCTGACAAGCTGCTGGATCTCGTTGATCACTTTGGTGGTCAGCGAGCCGTCAGCCAGAGACGAGAGAATCGAACTGCAGCGGTATTCGGCGGAATCCGACCAGTCCGATACATAGCTTTGGTACTCCGAATAGCTCATGGTCCCCGATTGATAGGCCCTGTCGTATACCCGCCTTTCGGCGACTATGCCGTCCTTGACCAGCTTTGCAAGCAGGTCTCTCGCGGCAGAAGGGATTATGGGAGCGCTCTCTCCCCTGTCCTTGTTTATTCGGTTTTCGGATACCAAGGCGCCTTCGGCCGCCATGCCTATCTCCGCCACCGCGGAGTCGATCTGTTCGTAGATCTTCGAATTTCCGGATATCCCCGCCTTTTCCGCGATCTCTTCGATGGCCTCGATCACATTTTCCTCAAGCGCAAGGTCCTCGGAGATTTCGGCAAGCTTCGCGTCATCTCCCGCCGCCGCAGCCTCAGCCATCCCTATGTGATGGTCTATACCGATTATCCTGTTCTGATGCATTGCCGCCTCAAGGAAGAGCTCAACTTCCCTCGTGCCCAGCTCAATAGCATTTTGAAGCCCCTCAAGTTCGGTCAGAATCGCCTCAAGCTCCCTGAGAGAGCCGGCGGACTCCAGCCTCACAATAAGGCCCTCGATCAAAGCTCTGGACGCCGGATCAAGATCAGGATTGTTTTCAAGAAGGGCCCTGAGTTCACCGGTCACCTTGTCTCTTTCCTCAACGATCTTCTCCCTCTGGGCCTTAAGCTCCCCCTGAAGGCGCTCGGCCTCCTCAAAATCGCCCCTGGCTATCGCTTCGTTGAGATCGCTCCTGATATCGCGGGCTTCGCTTATCTCGTCGGACAGGGACTGCGTGATGGACCTGGCCTTTTCGACCGCGAAGTCTATGACATTGGAGATCCCGTCGCTTACCATGTCGACCGCCGCTCCCACGTAGTGCTGGGCTCCTTGATAGACCGACCTGGCGGTATCCGGAAGATTTCTCACGCCCGAGCCGATGAAATTATAGGCCCTGGAGAATGTAGTTTGCAGGCTGTTTGCGGGCCCTTCAGCGGCCGGAGCAGAGCTGATATGGAAGAGGTAATGGGCAATGCCCGAGGAAGCAAGAGGACTGGACACTATCTGCGCGAACCTCTTTAAAGCCGTTCTGGTTTTTCCGCTTCTCTGGGGCGCAGCATGATCCTTTGCAGGTGGGGATTCAACGGTAGCATTTTGGACAACAGGCAGTCCGGTCATTGTTATATTACATCCTCCTTACGCGCGAAAATCTACATTTTCTCCGTTATTGTCCTGGTTGAACATTTTGGCTATTTGCGTCATCATAGAGCCGCCCTGATCTCCGGAGTTATTCACTCTTCTGGCAACCAGGTCCTGAATGCGCTGAAGACCACCGCTGAGATCGGGAATTAGATTGGCGACCCTGTGCCCTTCGGGGCTCTGCCTGAGGGCTGCCAGCTTGGCGAGGGCTTCTCCAGGATTGGAAGTTACAAGCTCCTGGGCCCTGGCTATCATGTTTCTGGCCAGATTCAGGTCCTCGTGCTTCCTTTTCTCGTCAGCCCTGTCAATCTGGGCAATTTCCTTGTCCTTTTTATTGATAGCGTCAAGGACCGCCCTGAAGCTTGAGGAAAGCCCCTGCATCAGCTGCGCGATAATGCTCTGCGAATTATAGACGTCATTAATACCCTGTACCATCTTTCATCCCCCCTTATGCGTTTTCCTGTATTACTTTCAGTCCCTTCAAACCGTGGGCGAGAAGCTCCATGCTCCGAGGGTCAAGGTCCACGCCCTCAATACCCGACTCCTCCTTCAGTCTCGTTATCAGCTTGATAAGGTGCCCTCTCTTCTTGTCGAGCTTCGGGTTCGCCTTCTCCTTAAGAAGAGCGTCAACAGCGTGAAGCTCCTGGACAGCCATGTCGTACATCTTTCTGTTCGCCGTGTCCCTCAGGTTCTCGAACTCGGCGACGGTCAATGCCTCCCCTATCCTGTCCAGGTTGCTCATTATTCCTTTGATCCTCTTCTCAAGAAGCTTGAAAGCCGGGCCCGCCAGCTTGTAGAGAGTGGAGCGCTCGGCAAGCGCTTCCTTGAGCATATCGAGAAGCTTGCCCCTGGCCACCGCAACACCCTCCTTTTCTATCCGCTGAAAGTCGTCTATCTGAAGTCCCAGCTTGATCAGTCCGTTCTTGAGCTTTCTCATCTTAAATGCCGTGTCGAGCCGCGTTATGATATCACCCTTCATGGCCCTTCTCATGTAAAGCGCCCTCAGGCGGTTCATCAGTATCTCTTTTTCCTCGGGCTTTTCGATATCGTATCTCGATTCGCGCTGCTCGTTCGGATCTCCCGTGCCGACCTCGGCCGAGAGATTGGGATCGAGCCAGAAAAGCCCCAGGTCCATCTTTTTCTTCTTCCACCTTGTCATGAAGGCCGGCATGTTGACACCGAGCTTCACGGCAAGGCCTATTAGCGCCTTGATCTGGCTGTCAAGCTCCCTGGTCTGGCCCCTAAGTATCTTCTCCATTACCTTGCCCTCGAGCTCCTCAAGAACGAAATCCTTGGCCTCCGAGCGCGCTTCCTTGAAAAGGGCGCTGGCCAGCCCCTTGAAGCCGCCAACGTGAGAAGGACCCGAATCCTCGGCGGATGAAGCGAGCTTCAGGGCGTCGTTCAGGTTCTTCGACGCCATGACGCGCTCAATTCCCTTTCCGCCGCCGAGCATCTTCCTGAGGAACGCGTCCTTTACCATCTTTGACAGGTCCGAGGCGACAGATTTTCTAACGCCGCCCTTGATGGACTTGATCTCCTTGTCGCTCAATCCCTTGTCCCGGAGCTCGTCTTCAAGCCTCTCCATCTTGCGCTTGACCTCGCCAGCCGCGTTCACGATGGATGAAGCGTAAGAAGCCACGTATTCTTTAACGGTTGAGACGGTCTCCCTGGAGCCCGAGAGGTCCTTGCCTGACTTTTTGTTCTTGTTCTGCTGCTGCTTTTGAATGCCGTCCTGCTCGGTCTTTGTCACCGGTTTGCTCATCATTACTAGGTCCGCGGCCTCCGGCTTGACCTGAAGCAAGAGGTTGAGCTCATGGCCCATTTCGCTCGCGACCTTTGCCGCCATGTTCTGCGGGTTCAAATCGATGTTTGAGGACGCCACGCTGGCGGTAAGCTTGGCAAGAAGCGCGACGTTGGCCTTGTCGGCAGGAGTGTTCAGGAGCTTGGCGATCTGGGTGGTCTCCTTGGCCTCCACCGCCTTGTCGATCCTCTGCATGTTGTTCTGGTGCTCCCTGGCGCTCCTGTTGATGGCGTCAAACTGCTTGTCGAGGTCCGCCCTGCTGGCCTGGCGGCTCTCTTCCATCTGCTTTTGCTCCATCTGTTGAACTTGTAATTTATCCATGCCCATTTTTTACCGCCTCAATTGTCGCTGATGAGCACCGACACGAAAGAATCCTCGGTGAACCCCACCCTGTCGAGGGCTCCGAGGGTCTTCTTCCTGTCTCCCACCAGCTTCTCGATCATCTTGTCGATCGTCTTGACGTGCTTCTTAGACACCCTGTCCGCTCTGTTCAGGTAGAGCTCGAGCCTCTGGATTTTCAGCTCGATCTCCCTCCTGTGGTCGTTCATCATCTGAAGCTCGTACTCAAGGTTCGCTTTCTCAGCCAGCAGGTCGCCTTTAATCCTTCTGCAGGCGTCAAGCTCTATCTCCTCAAGCTTGAGAGGAGTGTAATACCCGGTCCTGCCCCACCTGTCGGCCTGAAGAAGGAGCTGCTTCTTCACCTCGTTGAGTATCATTTTCTGCGCTTTTATTTTCTTGCTGATCTTGCTCATATGTTAATTACCCCGACGTAATGTCCATCATCGCCTTGGTATAGGCCCAGTCGTTCTTTATCTTCGAGTCGATCTCAGACAGAGCTTCGTCCTTGGCCTCGGCCTGGATCCTGGCCTGCTCTTCGGCTGAAACCCCCATGAGAGACATGAGGGTCTGGACCGCGCCGAACTTCACATTGGCCATGAAGCGCTCCAGAAGCAGGTTGTGCGACTTGGACTTCTTGTAATACTCCTTGTATGAAGACTCAAGAGCCCCCATGTTTATCCTGTCCGCGAAGAACCTTCTTATCATTCCCGGCTTCTTCGCGGACACCGACTCCTCATGAGAGGAAACGGAGCTGGAAAGCATCGCGATGTCCTCGATTGACGGATGAGCCAGCTCATAATTATCGGCCTGGGAATTGACCCCCTTGCCCTGGGCCGGATTCACGTCATTGGTGGTCTGAGCGGCCGCCTGGGAGGCCTGAGCCTGCTGAGGCGCCTGGGTAACGGCCCACTGGACTCCGGTCGTGGTGCTGGCGTCCTGCTTTACCTGCTGCTGCTTGTGAGCGTCCTGCTGCTTCGACTGCTCGGAGCGCGGCCCGTAAAACTTGTCCGTGGCCATTCCATGATTTATGTTCAACGCTTCTGACATGATTTATCCTTTGTTCGACTTCTGCGCGCGCTTGTTCTCCGCCCTGCGCTGCGCGGCGAACCTTGAAGCCATCTTGGCGATTATCCTTTTTTCGAGGCTCTGCCTTTCCTGGGCGCTCTTCTGAATTGACTTTTTCTCAATCCCCTTGGACTCGGCCCGGCTCCTCTGCTCCGCCCTTGCCTGGGCCTTTTCAGACTCTATCTTGTTCTGCTGGGCGTTCCAGACCGCATCGTTATATTCGGTCTTCTCCTGCTTGTTCTTTCTCCTGAAGCTGTTATTGAGAATGAGTGTCGTCACGACCTCCTCGTTGAACCAGTCGCCCATCTGCCCGCACGCGTCAAGATACGCCTCTCCCATCAGGAACTGTTCGTTCAGCTCGGCGGTATACCAGGTTCTGTATTTGTTCAAATAGCTCTGCCACGCGGCTTCATAACCTTCAGAATTAAAGTTGCCTTCATCATCGGTGAACTGCGCGACGCTCGGGCATGAGCCCGGATGGGCTACGGTATTCGCGGCGGGGCTGGGGTTGTTGCAGACCTCGCTCCTTATCTCTTTCATCATCCAGCTCAGATAGGCATTGTAATACTCAGCCAGAGTTTCATAGTCGCATTTTTTGGGCGCCGGATCATGAGGGATCGCCTGGCCGAACTCATCCACGTAAGGATCGGTCGGGATGCTCGGCGCTCCGGTGAACCCCATCATGTCGGTGCTGAAGTACTGCGATAGATCCACCTCGATGTCTCCGTACTGGTAAGCCGCCGGATCAAAGGGAAGTTCCGGAAACTCCAGCCTGAAGGCAGTACCGGGCTTCGGTATCCGCTTGGGATCCTCGCAAAACAGTCCGTAAAATGTGTATACGCTCATAACAACCTACCTCATAAACTCAAGATTATCAGGACGCGCCGCCCAGGCTCTTCTCCAGCTGGAAAAGCGCCGACCACACTCCCAGAAGGGTCTCCTGCTTCTGCTCCATCTGGGTCACTGTGGCGTTGAAAAGCATTGTCGCCCACGCGGTGTATTTCTGGTCCGCGGGAACGTGCCTGCCGGCTATGACCATGTCCTTGTCTGGATCTGCGTAATCGTTGAGCAGTCTGAACAGCTCATTGCCGAAATCGCGCAGCTCCCCCTTTATGTCGTATGAACTCGGACCGACTACTTCCAATACCTGTACCGGTGATATTGTCCCGACCTCAGTCACTTTTCCGCCTCCTTTTTCTGTTCAGTTTGCGGGCAGCCTCCCCCCGGCTTGTCGGGGAGAGACGCCCGCTCATTCGCAACCGTTAAGCCGCGTTTTATGCAAGTTTCGAATTGATCTCCTTGACCGTTCTCTGCAACGCAGCCAACGTCGAGGCGCTGATGCTGCTGACAGTTGAAATCTCGAAGTTCATCCTGTCTATTATCATGGCGCCCGCTCCGGACATGGGGTCGACTCCGTCATCGAATCCGGGGAAATAGACCTTGCCTCCCGAAGCACTGATCGTCTGGCCGTTTTCAAAGGTAAATGAATAATCACTACCATTTATCGCTGCCTGAACGGCGTACAGCATCGCTTCCGCGTACTGATCACCATATTGCGCTAAATCTACGGCAATACCTGTGCATTCTGACATCTCATTTCACCTCCTCTTGCCAATTAATTCTCGGAGTGGCACAGGCTGTTGGCGTTCAGCTCAGCCACATCGTCACCCATAGCCGACGCGGATCCCACGAGCTCCTGCTTTATCTCGTCCAGGATGTGCTCGACCTCTACTTCCGCGTCCATCGCGCCCTCGACAATTTCCGGCGCGAAATTAAAATCCACCTTGATCTCGGTCATCTTATTTCCTCTTTTTTCCTTTAAGAATGTTCCTGATCTCGGCTATGAAATCGTAAACCGTTTCGATCTTCTCAGGCACCCTGTTCTCAAACTCGGACCTGTGCCTCAGGAAATCGAGGTCCTCAATATCGGCGCCTCCGGCCGTGACGATCTTGCCGGCGGCGCTTTCGGCGACTTCTTTGGCCACTCCCAGGAAGCTTACATTATTTAACGCGCTGTTCGCCCCGTCGGCCTTGCCCTTGCCGGAGACGCTTGCCGTTATTGTCTGGCTTGCCGCAGCTCCCTGCGCTCCCGCTATAGTCATGAGTTCACCTTAAACCATGTAATTGATTTCGTTGCTCGTGATATCCAGAAGGTCTTCCACGTTGATCTCATTCTGCGCCAAGGGCTTGGGCCCCTGATTGGCCTCCCCCAGAGCCTCCTTAAGTCTTTCTCCCACGTTCTTCGCCTGGCTGGCATCAGGGTTGTTCTGCTGCACCATTTTCCTGTTTGGATTTTCCCTCACCCCTGCGTCGTTGCCTATATTCGTGCTCACAAAACCATCCCCTTTCTTATGCCGTTACGTCTATGTGCCCTTTGTTGTCGAAAAGCTGATTGGCGACTCTCTGGATGTCAACACAGTTTTTCCCGAGCGCGTTCATCTGATCTCCGTCGGTGACGTTCTCGGTCTTCACGCCTCCGGCAAGTTCAAGAATGTATTGAGTAGCACCTGCAACGTCTTCGGAAACGTTCCCGAGCTGAGAGCTCATGGTGGCAGCAATATTTCCTATAGTATTGGTCATCCTTGTCTCCCACTAATATAATCGTATCTTCACGCCAAAAACTTGCATGGAAATCGCCGAAAATCAGGTCACTTCCCCGGAATCCAGCATGCTTAACGCAAGGTCGCTACCGGCGTCGCCCTCGCCTTCACCGCCCTCCGGCTGAGGCTTGGCCTGAGCAACGACCTGTCTTTCCTCTTCGCGCCTTCCCGGGCCGAAGAAGCCGAAGAGGGAGCTTACGGCACTCGTAACGGTCGCCATGTAGTCAGGCGACGGCGCTCGCGTAAAGCTCTCTCTTCTGCTGTCAAGCTGAGCCAGCCTTCTCTCGAACTCGTTCTTGATCGCGGCGTAATCGGCCGGAGGAAGGTTCCTTATGGCGTTCGACAGCTCGTTCCTCATGTTCTGGAACGTCTGAAGGCTCAAACTGGCTATTGCCTGCTGAGAACCTATTAGTTTTCCTATTAACTCGCCGAATTGCGGGTAGTCTGCATTAAGCCTGGCCAGATAAGTCTGCCTGAGGTTCTCCCTTTCCTGAGGCGAGCGGTTCGGATTGGCCGTCTGCGCGGCCAGGTCAACGAGATCCGTCATCAGGAAGTACATGTCCATCATCTTCTGGGGAGCAAGCTCGCTCCAGCTGCTGACGCCAAGCGCGCTCAGGAGAGTGTTCATCGGCGTGGTATTATTGGTCTGCTGAGCCGTTCCTGCCTGGGCGGTCTGCTGGGGAGCAGCCGCGACTTCAGTCTGCCGTCCCTGGCCAATAAGGTTCTCATAGAAATCCAGGACGCGGGAAAGTATGTTCGACGCTACCTCGAAATTCTCCCTCGCAATATTCAGGCCTGATATGATCGGTTTCAGTATCTCCTGCATCTGATTGGCCAGAACCGACGCCGTCTCGTTATCGCCCCGCTCCACGGCTTCTTCGCGCGCCTCGGCCAGTTCGTCAACTTCCCTGATGCCCAGCGAGGTCCCGATCCTCTGAAGAAGGTCCTTGATCTCGATAAGCTGTTCCTGAACGAAAGTCTGAATATTCCTGACAAGAGGCCTCTCCTCGCTGGCGCGCTCCGGCGTTACAGCGGGATCTGTCACTTCCCTCTGACCTGAGCCGCTTGACGCCATGAACCTGTCAACAAGCGCCTCAAGGCTGATATTCGGATGATTAGCCCTGACCCTGCCCACAGGATCGGTAATCCAGCTAATGACGTTGTATGCGCCCATGGCCATGCCGAGTTTCGATCTGCCCTCTCCCGGAGCAGCTCCTTCCTCTATCTGCCCAGAGTGTGAATTATCGACATGCTCGCCGCTTGCGAAGAACCTCATTCTGGCGGCGGAAGCTTCGCGGGGATTTGAAGCGGAAAAATACTCATACGCGGCGGGGAATTGCCGTCTGAATTCTTCAAGCGTCCCGTCCGCTTTGCATCTCTCGAATTTTTCCCTCATCCCTTCGGTATTCTTGTCAATATATCTATCAAGCGCCGCCGTCGTGATGGTCGCGGCAGCCTGAGGCAGAAGCTCCATCATTTGCTCGAGGAACTTGTTCCAGGCGCGCATCCTGCTCTCTATCTCGGCCACGTTCATCTGATGGGTCGCGGCCTTTACCTGGTAATTGACAATGTCGGCCTCCATTGAATCCATCTGGGAGACCCATCCGCTGTGATTCCCGGCCTCCTTGCCGCCTTCCGCCTCCTTTGAGCTCTTGTCGCTACCCTTCACCTGGAACGGAAGGTTCTTCTTGGCGTTCTCGATCTGCATTTTCTGGTATTCCTTCAGGTACTCGATCAGCGCAGGTATCATCTTCCCTACCATTGATATTAACTTGCCCGCGTTGGTCCAGTTCCTGATGGTATTCCGCATCTGGTCCATAGTCATGCCTTGATAGCTGAAGGCGCCGTACGTTCCGTTTTCAATTTCATTAATTTCTCCCATTAAATGATTTATATCATCATTGATTTTAGCAATTTGCTCCTGATCAGTAGCATCACCCAGCTGCTGGCGTAATTTCTCAATTGTCTGGTTGCGATTATCTATCATATTCTGTCGCGTTTGAAGCTCTTTTGACATCATCTCAACCTTGAGCTTTACGAGAGATGCGACGATGGAGATTATGCAGCTTATCCAGCTCTGGATGATATTGCTCTGGTAGGTGATCTCCGCCTGGTGGATCATGTTGTCGCGGGCAGCCATGCGGTCAAGCCGCCTGAAGAGGCCCTCGAGTATCGATTTGGCCACCTGCTCTCCCCTGTTGAAGGCGCCCGTGGCGGAATCGAACGCATTGCCGCTGACCCCGGTCATGTAGAGATGTATCTCGTTCCTGATCTCCTGAAGCATCTTGTAGAGCTTCGCGAGCATCCTTCTCACGTTGTAGAGGCGTCCTATCTGGTAATCAGCGTTCGCCTGATGCCCGCCGTGGACGTAGGAGCCGCCTCCGTCAAGTTCGCTTATCAGATCGCTGTTGATCCCAGTAAATATGCTCTCTTCGGCGTCGGACAGTATGTCAAGTATCGCATTCCCGCTTTCGGAGAAGTCTATCTGGGGCTGCGCGGAAAGGTCTCCGTAGCCGCCGCTCTTTATGTCGTCAAGAAGGTCAGCCTCATTGCCCAGCGTGTAGATGTGAGTGAAGAGAGCGTTGGCAATGGCGATCAGCGCGACCACCGCCGGATAGAAGCCCATGATAGTTAGAATTATGCATATTATAGTGACAATGCTGGATATCATCGCGATCGGGGTCATTGAGTTCAGCCTGTCCACCACCATCTCGGCCTGATCGGCCCTGTCCTCGACCTCAAGCACTTCCTCGAACCACTTGAGCATGAAATCAAGTATCCTCATCATGGTCTGGAAATTGGCGTCCAGAACCTGATTTGAGAGCTCCCCGACCTCGCCCGTTGAAACTCCGGTCATCTCCTTGTGGACAATGTCGCGGCCCTTGAGCTTGACGTTGGCAAGCTCGGAAAGAATGTACATGACGTTGGCAAGGCCCTTGAACTCCTGCTTGATCCTGCTCTCAAGGGCGGGGTCGATCCCGGAAGAGATGCCTCCCGCGTAGACCAGTCCGCCGGATAGAAGCTGATTGTAGAGGTCGTCGATAAGGTCTTCAATCCTTGCCTCGGGCGAAATCCCGGTAGCATCAGCGGCTTCATTCTGATAGTGCTGAAGGCTCGGAGAGGCGTCAAGGTCCATTCCGTACGCCGGGTTGTTCATGGCCGTGTCCAGGTTGGCAAAGTGAGCGAACATGTCGCCGAATCCCGGTATTATCCTCCAGAGCCCGTTCACCGCCTGCTGCCACATAAGGTCTATCTGGTTCTCCTGCTGCTGCTCAAGGTTGTGGGCCACCTTCCTGGCTATAAGGTTCATCATCATGGTGTTGAACTGCATCATCTGGTTGTTGAAATCGGCTTCCATCGCCGCCATCGCCGCCTGAGAGGGCTCCCTGCTGTCGACTCCCGTCATTTCCATGTGGACCAGGCGCCTGTTCATCTGCGAGTGCTTGTTGAGAGAGCCAACTATCCTCATCGCGTTTTGATAGCCGTTCAGCGTCTCAAGCAGCATCGCGGCGCCGACATAATCAATCTGATAAAGCCCGTCGTCAGCAGTGAGGAAAAGATTTGATCCGACCTGCGAGAGGGTCTGGCCGGAATAGAACTCCAGCTGGTTAATGAGATCGAACGCGATGTCGCCCGTGCTGGTCCTTGTATCCTCGGGATTATACTGGGAAGGAGGAACGTTCATCTCGTCGTCATAATAATTGTTCACCAGGTCGACCGCGGCCGCGTCAATGAGGTTGTACCATCCGCCTATTACCGGCACCCAGCCGAGCAGCGTGGCATAAAAATCCGCAAGGCCTCTTAAGAATCCCGGGAAATGATGGAACATGTCCGATATGTCCTCAACAAGATCTCCCCAGTTGCCGGAGGTGAGATCGCTCCAGAACTCATCGACCGCGTCCCAGAATCCGCCGCCGTACTTGTCGTATTGAGCCTGCAGATACACATACTGGTTATGGAGGTTCACGTAGAGGTTCGCCGCCATAGCCATCCTGTCGAAATGCATGAGAATGTAGGCGAACTTGTTCTCAAACGCCTGAAGTATGGCCTGCTTCTCGGACTTGTAGCCTGACACCCCCGTCATTTCCTCATGGACTATGCTTCTAATGTCGCGCTTTGAAGTTTCGATCATGATGAACGATCTCATGCCGTTCATGAGGCCGACTATCTCGTCGCGAAGCTTCATGATGAAGTCGTTGTCCACCCAGAGATAATCATTGTCGCCCTTCCTGATTGCTTCGCCGAGCCTGCCGAGAAGCTCCTCAAGCCGCTCATCTATCTCCTTGTTAAGCTGGGCGAACGGGTCGTCGAGATTGGTCGGATCGGCGTCAGCGTCAGGGTCGTGGCCGCTTGTTCCTATTACGTTCATGCTCTCCAGAGCCTTGAGGTTGGCCTTGGTGACGTCCATGTAAGCCTCTATGGCCTTCATCTGCTCCTCAATGACCTTTCTGGTGTTTTCCCCGAAGGTGATCTTGTCGACAAACTGCTCCCACTTGCTGTCGTTGGCCTCCTCAGCCTCCTCCTTGAGCTCCTCAAGCCTGGCCTCGTTGAACTTCATGATCTTCTCCATCAGCTGCTGATGGAGCTTGAGAACGATGTTCAGCGCGCTCTGGCAGGACTTGCCGATAAGCTTGGCGGTGTCCATGCCCTGGAAGCCCTTGATCCCCTCCATTTCCTCCTGAACAACGCCCCTGAGGTTCATCCTGAGCTTGTGTATCATCTGAAGGACGTTGTAGAGGTTGGTGAGCTTCTGCATCTTCAGGATCAGGGCGTTCTGCCGGGCTTCCATTATCTGCTTGAAGCCATATTGCGCCCAGTTCCAGAAATCGTTCTCGTCCCATGCCTCAAGGATGAAGTCAAACTCCGCGTCTATCGCGGCCGCCATCCCGTAGAGATCGGTATCTTCCGGCATTGAATTGAACATCCTGTTGATATAGGAAAGGTATTCCGCCGGACAGTTTATGTGGTCGGTCCTGAAATCGCCCGTGTAAACCCTGATCTGGCCGTTGGAATAGATGACTATAGTGTCAACCGCGTTGGCCCCCTGGTTCCGCATCCAGGGGTATGTCCTGACGCCGTTGTTTTGAAGATTATACGGGGTAACGGAATTGTCATTGAAAATATAGAGCAGCTTAAGCTCCTGATGATCGGCGCGATATCCCTGAAGAGAGGACATTGTGGACAGGTTATCGGTGTCAAAGAGGCGCGTAACATTGTCCTCGACGTTCCTGTAGGCGAGAAAGACCTTCACATCTCCGTTGGGAAGCTCCGCGACAACGCAGTACACGCGGCTGGCCGCCCTCTCATAGCTCATCCCAGCGTCCATCAGGGCCGCCATGAGAAGGCTGGCGGCTCCAGTCGCCGAACCTCCGAAGCCCGAATCGGGAATGGCATCGGGATTTTCTGCTATGTAATTCAGTACCGCAAGAGCTATGTCGTCCTTCGACATTCCCGCTGTGATGATCCCCTCCTGTTTGAGCCTGTTCAAAAGCTGCTGGATCTGAGGATCGTACGGATCAATATAATCGGCAGGATTGGAGCAATACGCCTCGTTGATCGAATCGATGTGGTCCATAGTCTTGAAATCGAGCACCCTAGAAACACCGCTTGAATCCGTGTATGAAACGTAGAGGTGCCCGTCCGGCGCCGTCATCAGGCTAACGCGCGCGTCGGCTTCCTGCGGGCTCATGCCGCAGAGCCGGACCAGGGTGCTCTCGATCATCTGCTCAAGGAACGTGTGGAGCCCGGAGAAATCAATAGACGCACTGTTCCAGCCGAACCAACCGCCGGAATTAACAACGAAGATGGAAAAAATGCCTGAATAAGCACCGTAACTGGTGGAACCGATGCCGTAAAAACTCCTGCCGTTGAATTTGGACACGAAGTTGTCCATGATATAGTTGAAGATGGCGGCGGCAATTTCATCTTCGGACATGCTGTCATTCAATATTCCGCCCATGACCATAAGATTGACGAGCTGAGTTGTAAGCTGTGCGTACGGATCGTTATAGGGAGCTCCCAGGTACGTGCCGGGATAAAAATTGATTGAGTAATTATAACTGGGCGCGAACGCCATAATATCGTCCGGATCGCCGACAACGGCCACGCTTGAATCGTCAAAAGTGAAGAGGACGTTTTTTGACGAGAGGTTAGCGACGTCGGCGGAATTAATGTTTGAGATGGCGGAATCCATCGTAGGGTCAAGAACCCTTACGCTGCCGTCATCCGCGGTATAGGCAACGTAAATATGGCCCTGGCCGTTATCCAGGTTAACTCCCGCCCCCTGGACCCTGTCCTGCGCCTCGTTGTAGGTCATCCCGCAGTCAATCAGGGCGGCCATCAGGAGGCTTCCGAGAAGGAACGAGAGGTCCTCGCAGTCCCCTCCTCCCCTGCTTATCGTCTGCGAGACGGTGGCCCAGATATCTGTAGATCCGTCGGACATGTAATCGAAATTCTCGATCAGGTAATTATAGACCGCGGCGGCAATTTCGTCCGCGGTCATGTCGTCGGTGATTACCCCGTCATCCTTGAGGGTTTGAAGAAGATTAGCGACCGAAGGATCAAACGGATCGACATAAGTATCAATATCCTCAACGCTGTTATCAGCGGTTCCCGCAGGCGCGGCATTGCCGAATAGCTCCGGAGCCCGCTCGGAGAGCCATTCCCGCAGGTTCATGGCCTCAAAGCTCTCGTATACGCTGACGTCCTCAGGAAGAAGTTCCCTCAGGACGTTGCCGCCGAAGGTGAACGAATCCGCGACCCTGTTCTGATAGATAAGCTCAAGGGACTGCGGAGTGAGGTTGAGGATGTAGTTTGACATGTCGTCCCAGTGGTTTGACATTCCCCGGGGAAGCCACGACGCGTGAGTTTCGGATGAACCGATGCTCGCGCCGGAAGACGAAGCCGAAGAGACGGCAGTTGAATCAGAGGAAACGGCCGAGGCCTCGTCGACCCGGCCGACTTCGGTGGCAAGATATGTCGGAGTAACTGAGGCAGCACCCGCCGCCTCGTTGACCTCCTCCAGCTGGACATTCTGGAGTTGATCAATCGGTCCAGTATTGTTGATCATGCAAGTTTCCTTCTGTGTTCAAAAATGCGCGGATAGGGTCTAGCTCCCGTATCCAACTATATAATCGGGTTTAGAGGGGCAAAACTTGCATGTTTTTTGCGGAGAATCGGGAAATTAAGAATCGAAGGTCATTCCCTGTGGCTATCTATCCAATTGCTGATCTTTTCGCGAAGACCCCCTAGCCTGCCGCCGTCGCCTGAGCGGTCGAACAGATTATTGAACCTTCTCTCCCTCGTGTCCCTGTCTATGATGTTATCAAGCTCCTGAAGGTCGCTCTCGCTGACCGTGGAATTCGGTGAGCCCAGGAGGGCATGATACAGGACAAGGAATGATTCTCTTGTCTGGGGATGATAAGCCATTGCCATTACCTCGGCGGAAGACACGCCGCTGGCGGTGCTTGCCATCACGTTGCAGCTCTGGTTAAGCAGAAGAACATCGGCCCAGTAGGCTGTCCTGGCCTCCGCGTCATATGTCACACCGGCTGGAATAAGGCCGGCTTCCTGCATTTCCTCAAATCTTTGATGCTCCAGGTTTACGATCTCCTCGACCCTGTGCATGATATTCAGGCCCGGCATCCCGAGCTTAGACACGGCATCACTGGTCAAATATCCTTCAGATGTAAGCCAGGTGGAGGGCAAAGAATACACCCCCTGCCTGTTGGGATCGTGGTCCATTCCGTCAAGCAGAGTGGTGACCCCGTAAACATGAGCCCCGTTCGCGATAGCGTCGATTTCATGAGGATTGTTCTCGTAGCGTGAATAAAAATACGTCATGTTCTGGCAGAAGAGTGACCAGCTGATCTCGGTCATCGGCCTTCCGCCCACCGTCCGGGTTTCAGAGCCCTGCCCGAAAAGGGCCATGAAGGCTGACCTCTTGCATTTCATTCCCTGAGCGCAGAGGTCATCATAGAAGCCATCAAGGTCAAAAGCTAGGACCTGATCAATGTGCGCCTCTTGGATTTCCTCAAGGGTCATAACTTCACCGTTTTCAACAGGTTGGCCGTTCGAGTCGCGAACAACGACGAACTGATTATCGTCCGTGAGCGCCACAACGCGACCATCATCAAGCTGGTACATCGTGCCGTTCCTTATGAGGAGCTGGCGGGTGTCGAGACTTCTGATCCTGCGCTTTGGAAGAGGCCCTCTTAGCTCAGAGAGGGGGATTGAATCGTCTATGATAGCGCGGTTATTTTCGGGAGCGATCTCATTGAACTGCTCTTCAGTCAGAGTCATTCTGGCTGTCACCCTGATCGTCTCACCGGGGTTCTCAGGGTCAGCAATGGTGACATCATCGCCCAGCACCTGAACAACCGTGTAACCTTGATCGGTTTTTTCTATTATCGCGACCTCACTTACGAGATACCGCGTATTATCTGGAAGACTTATGGTTCCTGAGCTGTACCCCCTGTCACCGCGTCTTCCGACGTAAGGAAGCATCCGGAACCCGCGGTTGATCCAGGGCATCGTAGTAGAGTCATTCTGGTCGAAACCGACACGGGTCGGATGCTGTACGGAAGAACTGTTGCCGGCCCTTCTGTTGGGCGGCGCAACTATTGGCTGGTTATACTCGTCATAAGGAGGAAGTATCCTGTTCAGGGCCTGCTGGACCAATTCCGGCTCTTCTTTGACCATGACAATGAGCGCGTTAATATCCGTACCGTGAACACCAAGCGCGTTTTGAATAAGCGCGCGGGTTTGATGTGGAAGCGAATCAGGATCGGAGGCGTATGTTCCCAGGGTCCAGACAAGCAGTTCCCTGTCGTCTATCTGGCCATCAGGTTCCTGTCCGTTGATTATCCCGTCAATCTCGTTGATCGTATCTTCACTGAACGCTTCATACAGCCCCAGACGCGCCCTCACGACCCTGGCTTCTTTGGTAAGAACAGTGACATTCTGAAGCTCGGCTGTCGTCACATCGTCCGCCTCGTTCACAGAAGAAGTAGAGGCATCGTCCTCGGGAGCGATGCGGTCAATTTTGGCCCTTGTCAGGGATTCAACATGCTGAGTGAACATGTCCTGATGATTAAGGGCGTACAACATGAGTTCGCGCGCCGATATGTCTCCGGATTCATCCGCATCCATCTCTCTGGCGCGAGCGTCATGCGCGGCCTGTTCATCAGCAGTGACCGTTCCGTCGTTATCGGCGTCAGCGGACTTATATCCGGAATATGTTGCGAATCTTTGCGCTCCGGGCAAAAACCCGGGTACAGGTTCCGTCATTACATGACCCCCTTCAGGCTCTTCCTGATCTCATCTCTCGAGAGAACCATCTTCTTCTTCGCGTCTTCCATTTCGGACTTCACCCTGTTCATCTCGCCTTTAATCGCCTTTCTCCTGGCTGCTCCGCCGTAAACGATGCCGAGCAGAAGCAGAAAGACAAACAGGACAAATACTGCAGCAGCAATAAAAACATATTCCATCCTATTCACCCTCACCGTCCGGCGCACCCGGAGGCAAAGTACCATCTGATTGCCCGCCGGCGACCGAATTCGAGCCCGAGCGTATCATGAGCTCCTCAAGAGAAAGCTCGGCCCTGTTCAGCCACTGAGGAAGCCCGTAGCCCTTCAGGTTGACGATCTTCTTGCCCGCGCCCTCGGTATCGCTTTCCACTTCTTTGGATACGGCGCTGATAAAGTTCTGCACGGCGCTGGTGGCCAGTTCTATTACCCTGGCCTTCGTGAATTTGGAGTACCTGTTTCCCCACTTGGCATGGGGAGGTATGTTTCCAATTCCTAAAGTCATAACATCTTCCTTTCAGGCAGGTGTGTATTGATTTCCGGTTTTCCAACTATATTATCGTAATGAGGAGCGGAAAACTTGCATGGAAATGTGAGATATTTCAATGTCTTATTATTCAGCACATGTGGCTGTCTCCGGCAGATATAACGTTGTTTGCCGCGCACAAAACGGCAGAGAAATTGCTGAATGATGTGTGAGCGCAATAAGGAGACCGGAGGGGGATATGTGCAAGGATATCACAAGATCATGGGATCAGTTAGGGAATATCAGGAAAATAGAGGATCAGAGAGAGGGGTTTACGGGGACCGGGTATCAGATAGCCGGGTTCGAAAGGCTGCGGGTCCGGCAAAAGGCGAATCATTCAATGCTGGAAATACACAAAATTGCCGGATCATTACCAAAAGATGAAAAGTTTAATCTGAAGAGCCAGATGGAAAGGTCCTCAGAGTCGGTTGCAGATAATATCGCAGAGGGAGCGGGTTCATATATAACGACAAAATCAAATGTTACTATGCTAAAACGCGACAATTTCAAGAATAGACATAAAAAGTCCTGATACCTGATTTTCTAATACACAATTACTGATAAACCAATATTCCAATATTCTTTAACATCACTCCCCCTGCTCTTGATCATTTTTCTTAACCTCCAGCTCCGTCATTTTCATCCTCAGCTTTTCCGATTTAACACGCGCCTCCTCCTTCATCCTCTCGAGGTCCTTTTCCTTGAGATCGAGCATTTTCCGCAGCTGCTTATTTCTGGACGACCCCCAAATCGACAGCATCACGAATATCACGACAGCTGCTCCGGCCAGAAGGCCCGCGGCAAGAATTATGCTCCCCTGTTCCATTTTAAACCCTCCTATCCCTTAACATTATTATATAGGGCGAGAATCTCCCTCGCGGCCTTGTCCCACGTAAAGCGGGAAGCAGCCTTTTTCCCTATTGCAATCATGTCCTTCCGGTGCTTCTCATCGGTCAATACAGACTCAAGCGCCGCCCCTATCGACGATGGATCATCCGGATCGAACCCCGCATATGAGCCTTTTCCGGCAAACTCCCTTATCTCGTTTATGTCCGAGGCGGCCACGGGCGTTCCGCAAGCCATGGCCTCAAGGATATAATGAGGAAAGCCCTCGTACCGCGTCGGAGACACAAAACAGGAAGCAAGCGAATAAATCGCGGGCTTGTCCTCCAGGAGAATATAACCGGGCATTATGATGTCCCTGTGGGGACTGCCGGATGCGACCGACCGGTCGACATCCTTCGGATAAAGCTTTTCTCCCCTTCCGATTATGACAAGCTTATGTTTTTTGCGCAGTTTTTCGCCGAGCGAAAGATAAGCCTCTATGAGACCTGATATGTTCTTGTGAAGCCCGAGCTCGCCCATGAAGACGATAGATCCTTCCGGTATGCCGTACTTGCCCGACACGATCCGGAGAGCATCCCTGTCCGCAACGCGCCTGAACTCTTCTCCGACACCTGGATATATCAGCTTGAGCTTGTCGTCGCTCATTCTCATTTCCCTCTTCAGGTATTCGATCGAGCCCTTTGAGGACACGACGAATTTGTCGGCCTTGTTCATCATGAAGCGCGCGAAAGCCTTGTGCCTGAAAAAGAAGCGCACCACCGGACAGTCGCGGACGGAATACCGGGGATAGAGGTACGGGATCAGATCATAGACGGTGGCAATGATCTTGTAGCCTGCCTTGAACGGAGTGAAAGCGAAGAACGGAACGTGATAGATGTCGATGTCGTTCCTTCTGAGAAACAGGGGCAGAGATACGTTGTTTGCCCAGATCGAAGACAGCACAAGATGCTCCCTCCTGACTTCCAGGTTTTTGAACCTCTCCGGGCGGAATCTCTTTTGAAAATAACGGAATTTTTCTTCCGTTTCGATGAAAGCGAGATAGCTGTTTTCGCGGTCGGTCTCAAGCATCTTCAGAAGAAGCTCCAGCGCGTACCCTCCCACGCCCTCCTGGTTTGAGGTCCTGATCCAGCGGGTGTCAAAGGCTATACGCACTTGAGTCCTCCGGTTATTATGATTTCAGGTGCCTGCCCGGATCGATCCTGGAGCCGGCGGGAATGTTCTGGCCGCTTAAGACCCTGCACCTGTTGCTCAGCACGGAATCCCTTCGGATGACGGCCGAATCCCCCACATTGACCCAGCTTCCGATTATGCTTGTGTCAACGGAGACCCTTGCCCCGATCACGGTGTCGGTCCAGATAACCGAGCGGTGAATTTTCGCCGAGGGCCCGATCACCGTCTTATCCCCGATGAGGGTCGGTCCGGCAATATAAACGTCGTCTCCCACCTCAACGCCGTCGCCGAGCATGACCGGGCCCACGAACTTGACGTTCTTTCCTATTCTGGCGTTTTTCCCCTCCCACACGTCCCCGGCCGATTTCTTCCTCGGGCACGAAACATTGACCCTGCCGTTGAGAACGTCGGCGTTCGCGACCATGTACTGTTCAATGCTCCCCACATCGGACCAGTACTCGTCCATCTGGTATCCGTACATCCTGTGGCTCTTCTTGACCAGCTTCGGAAAAAGCTGCTTGCCGAAGTCGAAGAACTTGCCCTTGGGTATCATGTCCAGTATTTCCGGCTCAAAAACATAAACACCGCTGTTTGCCAGATTGCTCAGCGCCTTCCCGGGAAGCGGCTTTTCCTGGAACGCGGTGACCTTGTCCTCGTCATCAAGAATGACGACGCCGAACTGGGAGGTGTCGAGGACAGGATAGAGGGCTATTGTCGCAAGGGATTTCCTGCTCCTGTGGAAAGCAAGAAGCCTGTCTAGATTTATGTCCGTAAGCGCGTCGGAGCTTAAAACCACGAAAGTGTCATTGATCCCGCCCAGAACTTCGGCCATCCTTGCCACACCCCCGGCGGTCCCCATCAGCTTTTCTTCGTAGCTGTAGGTCAGGTTCAGGCCGAAATCGGAGCCGTCGCAGAAATAATTCTCTATCTGCTCAGGAAAATAGTGTATGTTGGCGCAGGCGTCATTTATCCCGTATTTCATAAGCAGCTCGATGTTGTGCTGCATGATGGGCCTATTGGCCACATAAACCATGGGCTTGGGAACGGCAAGCGTCAGGGGCTTGAGCCTGGTCCCGAAGCCGGCAGCCATTATGAGAGCCTTCAAAACTCGTACCTCCCTATTATCGCGAATGTGTCGGTGACGGCCATGTCGGAGGCGCTCGGCTCGTGATATATCCTGTACAGAAAACCGATGGACGAAAATGTATATGTCAGATAATCCATGCGTATGTCGAAAGTGCTGTAGGTCCCCGGATAATCCTCTCCGTACGAGAGCTGGTTATCAAGAACAACCACTCCTTTCGCCGTCAGGCGGGTGGCGTCGGACACGTCCTGTGTGAGCTTTATTCCCACATCCGCCCCGCCGGAAGGGAAATAGTAAAGCCTGTCGAAGAAGTCAACGCCGAGAAGGCTCTCCTCGGCGAGATACGCGGGAGAATTCATGTAGCTCTTTCCGACCTTCTTTCCCGTGATATTCAAAATCATGCCGTCCTTCAGGAGGTCCCTGAACCTGATGGACGAGCCTACGTAGTAGCTATGGTCATCCTTAACATCGGTATTTGAGACTCCCCCCTCAAAACCGAAATCAAAGAACCATTTGGGGCTGAAGGAAAGATGAAGCGATTCCTTGAAAGCGTCCCTGGGATCGCGCTCGCGGACATTGTAATCAAAAAGGGCGTAGAGCTCGTCCACGGCCATGAAGGACGTGTCCTCGTCGAAATTGTAACCGTACTTCACGTGATAATTGGAAACCTGCACTTCGCCCGAGTGAGCTATGCTCAGCGTGGAATACATGATGTTTAGGTCAGCCCCGAACAGCTTCCCCTCGCCCCCGAACGAGTTCCTGGGCCTCATGAACGCGACGCCGTTTTCCGACGGGAAAGTCGTGCCCGCGTTTTCCGAATGGACGACCGTCCCCGGTCCGGCGGTGAAAATCAGATCAAATCCGTAGGGCGTTGTCGCGCGGCCTCCCACGTCTATCATTTCGGTAACAAGTTTTCTTGGCGTTCCCCCGCCCCAGCCGGCGTCCATGGTGTCAAAGTGGGCCTCGCCGTAAAGCCACTCGCTTATGCCGCCTTCGATGTTAAGCCTTGTTCTCCAGTCAAAGCGGGGGCCGGCCGCCGTCTCGCGGCTTGAAGTAATATTGCCGACGGAGGTCAGGTTCCCGGCCATGAGGCCGGCCTCGAACCAGCCGAATTGCGGCCGCGGTATCTCCGGGGACCTGAGTATCTCAATTTCCTTCCTGATCTCGTCGAGCGAGTCCATGAGCTTAGGATAGTATTTTTCGTCGAACTCCTTCTTTCTGGCCTCTGCAACGCCTTCTATCTGAGACTCGAGATACCCCGCCATCCTGCTCAGGAACATCGCGGTCTCGTACCTGTTGATGTTCCTGTTCCCCCTGAATGTGCCGTCCGGATAACCCTGGGTTATGCCCATCTTGACCAGGTCGTATACCGCGTCCTTCGCCCAGTGAGAGTCCGGAACGTCATAGAAAGTCACCGTCTCCTCCGGCGCCTCCTGAGCGGCAGGCTGAGCGGCGGGTTCATCCCTGGACACAGCCGGCGCAGTGACATCCGGCGGCTCGAGGTCCGCCGGCATCCACTCCGGGGCCTCATCACGGGTTTGAGCCGAAGCAGACGCGATCATAGCAGCTGCAAAAATCATCAATATTACGCTGAATTTCATGCTTCTCATAGGAAGTCCATTATAACAAAACAGAGCTCTAAGCGTCCATCGCCGCCCTCATCTCCTCGACGGCAGCGCGCAATCCAACGAAAACAGACCTGGCAATTATGCTGAACCCTATGTTGAGCTCTTCTATCTCCTTTATCGCGGCAATGTTCCGGACATTATTGTAATCCAGGCCGTGTCCGGCGTTTACCCTGAGCCCGAGCCTGCCGGCCAGTTCGGCGGCACGAACGACATCATTCAACTTGTCAGCGGAGAGCGCGTAAGCGCCCGTGTGGATCTCAATGAAACCGGCTCCTGTCTTCGCGCTTGCCTCTATCTGCTCCCTGACGGGATCTATGAACAGGCTGACTTTTATGTTTTTCCTCCTGAAAGGCTCAATGAATTTTTTTATCCTGTCAGAGTGCGAAACAACGTCAAGCCCGCCCTCGGTCGTTATCTCCTGACGCTTCTCGGGAACAAGGGTAATCATGTCAGGCGCGATCTCAAGGGCGATTTTCGCGATCTCTTCGGTCGCGGCCATCTCAAAATCCAGGCGAGAACCAACCTTTTCTTTTATGGCGCGGACATCGGCGTCCTGAATGTGCCGCCTGTCTTCCCTCAGATGGAACACTATTCCGTCGGCGCCGCCCTTCACCACCTCCCCGGCCGCCTCGACAACGTCAGGGAACGTTTCTCTCCTGGCCTGCCTGAGCGTGGCTACATGGTCAATATTCACTCCGAGCTTGACTCTGTTTTTCATTTACTTTTTTGTGATCAGGCAGACCGCGTAAGACGACACTCCGCTTCCGCTGCCGGTGAAACCAAGCCCTTCTTCGGTTTTAGCCTTAACGTTAACGATAGCCGGGGATATGCCAAGAGCATCCGCAATATTGGACCTGATACCCTCGACAAAAGGAGCAAGGCGAGGCTCCTGGATCACAACTGTCGAATCGATGTTGACCACTTCATAGCCTTCGGATTTCAGCATGCCGGCGACACTCCTGAGAAGCTTCAGGCTGGATATTCCCTTGAACCTGGCATCGCCCGCGGGGAAATGCTTCCCGATGTCGCCGATTCCAAGCGCGCCGATGAGCGAATCAATTATCGCGTGAGACAGGACGTCGGCGTCCGAATAGCCGGTGAGCCCTTTCTTGGACGGTATATCGACGCCGCCAAGAATGAGAGGCTTGCCTTTGACCAGCTTATGCACGTCATAACCGAACCCGATTTTCATTTTTTCAGCCTGATCCTGGCGAACTTTCTCTTGCCCACGTTTAGAAGAATTTCCTTCTCAAGACTGACCTTGAGTTTTTCGTCGTTGACAGCCTGCCCGTTGATCCTGACGCCGCCCTGCGCAAGAATCCTGCGCGCCTCGGACGTGGAGGAAACGAGCTTTGCGGCCGAGAGAAGCCTGGCCACCCAGATAGTTCCGTCGCTCTCAAGCTGGGCCCTGTCGATCGCGACCGTCGGGATGTCCGATGGAACGCCCTTATCCTTGAACACGGACTCAAATTCCTTCTCGGCCCTGGCCGCGTGGCCGGAGCCGTGGAAATTCTCAACCAGGATCTTCCCCAGGCGGGCCTTGGCGTCGCGGGGGTTCAGCTTTCCCGATTTGATCCCAGATTCGATCTTTCCGATCTCGCTCGCGGAAAGGTCAGTAAGAAGCCTGTAGTACTTGAGAAGAAGCTTGTCGGGGATAGACATGGTCTTTCCGAATATCTCGCCGGGAGGATCGGTGACGCCGATATAGTTGCCGAGACTTTTGCTCATCTTGTTGTCGCCGTCGGTTCCCTCGAGAAGAGGCATGGTTAAAATAATCTGGGGCTCCTCCCTGAATTCCCTCTGGAGCTCCCTGCCCACAAGCAGATTGAATTTTTGATCGGTCCCGCCCACCTCAATGTCGGACTTGACCTCCACCGAATCATACCCCTGGATCAAGGGATAGAGAAATTCATGGATGGAAATGGGCCTCTCCTTCTCGTACCTGGTCATGAAATCGTCCCTCTCAAGCATCCTCGCGACCGTGTACTTGCCCGCAAGATTGATCACGTCCTCAAGCGTGAGCTTCCTGAGCCATTTGCTGTTGAAGACGACCCTGGTCTTCTTCCTGTCAAGTATCCTGAACACCTGGTCCTGGTACGTCCTGGAGTTCTCCTTCGCCTGCTTTGCGGTGAGCGCAGGCCGTGTTTCCGACTTGCCTGACGGGTCTCCTATCATGGCGGTGAAGTCCCCGATTATGAAGATGATTTCATGCCCCAGGTCCTGCAGAGCCTTCAGTTTTCTCAGGACCACGGTGTGCCCCAGATGAATATCGGGCGCCGAAGGGTCAGCGCCCCACTTGACCTTGAGAGGCCTGCCGTTTTTGAGCTTCTTGAGAAGCTCGTCTTCGGGAATAACCTCGACCGCTCCGCTCCTGATAATTTCAAGCTGTTTTCTGGCGTCCATCATTCCTTGACCACCTCGTAGTACTTTCCGCCGGCCTTGAAGATCACCTTGTCTCCCATCGACATATACCTGCCCGCTTCGGGATGCTTCTTGAGGAGGTCGAAATATTCTCTGCTGAAAAGCTTGATCTTTATCGTGGGATCGCCATCCTTATACGATGAGTCGACCCACATATTCTCCTTGTTCAGGATGAATGCCCCGGAATCGTACTGCTGCACGTAATCGCCGACCCTGTGGCCTCCGTATTCCTCCTCGTCCTGGTCAAGGGTCTGGGCCTGCCTTTTAAAGCTCTTGAGCTGAAGCGAAGTGTCGACCGCGCCTTTGCCTGAGACAGGCGCCGAAGAAAGCATCTCAAGCTCCTCCATGGCTTCCCGCTCATCGCCTTCGGGATTGATGAGATATGAAGTGTACGGCGTGACAATGCCGTACTTCTTGCTCAATGATATGACCTCATTGACCAGCTCATCGCTCTTGCCTTCAAGCCGTATGGTATCGATCAGATATCCGATCTTCCGGGCCGCCCAGAGCTGAGGAAGGTACTCGTTCCCCGTCTCAAGCCTGGGATAATAGACTGAATACCGCATCCTCTCTTCGATCCTGCCGACCTTGCCCCAAAGCGAAATGTCGGCGTCGCCCGATCCGCTGTACCTGCCGAAGAGCATCAACTGCGAGCCCTTGAACAGGTCAGGAAGCGCCCTGGGAAAAATGTCATAGGTCTTCACGTCGGGAATGTCTATCTTCAGGTCGGAGAGCACCGGATTGCTGATCTTTCTGAAGAAGTTCGAGACGGCCACCTCAATGTTCTCCCCGGGCCTCACGTATTCGGTGGCCCCGCCGTTCCCGTCAGCCAGCTTGTCGAGAAGATGAGTGTTGACGTCGTCCCCCACCCCGAAGACGAATATCCTCGCTTTTTTGGAATTGGACCGTCCGGCATTGCTGAGTATGTCGTCTGTGCCCTGAATGCCCACAGTCGGCTCGCCGTCAGTTAGGAATATCAGGAAATTGGGCCTTTCGTTGTCCCTGAACATCCCCAGAGACGTGATGAGCGCCTGATTGATATTGGTTCCGCCGGTGGCATCAAGCCCCCATACGGTCTTCAGAAGCTCGCTCTTTGCGCCGGAGTCATGCGATTCGACTTCGTCGGCAAATGAGACGAGCCTGAAGCTGTCGTCCGGATTGAGGTTGTTCAATATGAACTCAAGCGCTTTCTTTGCCTGCACTATCTTGTCGCCGCTCATGCTTCCCGACGTGTCCAGCACGAAAACGACGTTCTTGGCCTGGACCTCCTGCTGCTTGAGCTCGTACTTGGGGGTGATAAGAAGAGCGAAGAAACCTTCCTCTCCCTCGGCGTGGTGCGCGAGCAGAGACACTCCGATGTCATCATCTGATACCGTGTAGATGAGAACAAAGTCCTTGTCCGGCTTCACGTTCTCCTCATAATAGGTGATCTTGGCGCTGAAATCGCTCTTCCTTTCAATATCAATCTTGTGCGTCGGGGAATAAATGGTCCTGATGGGCTGTTTTGATTCCAGGTCGACCGTTATCGACACCCTTTCGAGGCTCCTTGCGGAGAATTTTTCAGTGTCCAGGGTGTATGCGTACCTGACGACGCCGCTTTCCTTCTTGAGAACTTCAGAGTAGTTGATGCTCACCGGGACTTCTCCCCTGGCGGGTATTGGATAGACCCTGGCCTGAAAAAGATTCCTTCCGACGTACTCAAGAAGCGCCGGGTCCCTCAGCTTGGACACAATGTTCTCGTAAATGTCCCTGGCTTCATCGGCGCCGAGGATCTTCCCCTTTATGTCCTCGCCCTTCACCTTCATGGTGAAATCCGATATCACGGCGCCTTCCGGAAGCGGGAAAAGATATTTCCCTTCAATGTCCCTGTCGGACAGGTTCTGGAACGACTGATCGATATCGGTCTTTGAGAACTGGTCCTTGATGGACACTTTGACGTCATGGTACTTGACCGAGATGGGAGTTTCGGGAAGAGCGATGAGATTGACGTCGGGATCGGGAACGATGAAGCCGTCCGCCGCGGCCTGCCCCGCATAGCACGCGAAAGCAAAAACAAGAAACACGAGAACCGCTTTATTTCTCATATTCCCTCCCGATTATCAGGTTAAGAAACTGCCCCGGATAGGATTCGAACCTACGACCTACGGTTTAGGAAACCGCCGCTCTATCCAGCTGAGCTACCGGGGCGCATGAGACAGCAAAAATTCGATTTATTATAACAGAAATTGAGCCTTTGTGGTAGAATAAGCCCGCGGAGTCGAAGGCCCATTTCAAGGAGGACAAAATGCTGAAAGACCTGGACCGAAAGAAGATAGGGATCGCCGCCGGAATCCTGTTCGCGTTCATCCTTGTATCATGGACAATCAAGTTCATCGGCGCCGGAGAAAGCGCGATCATATTCAACAGATACCGGGGAATGACGGACAGGACCCTCCGAGAGGGAATAAACTTCGTCAACCCGGTCACCGACAAAGTAATTAAGTACGACCTCAAGGTGCGGAGAAGCGACTTCGGCAAGCTCGAAGGCATGTCGGCGGACAACCAGACCATCCTGATCGACGTTACCGTAAACTGGAAGCTTCAGCCGAAACAGCTCAGGAACATCTACCAGAAGATAGTCGGCGACATCAGGCACACCATACTTGAGAACAACGTGCTCGAAGTCGCCAAGGCGGGCTTGGGCAAGTTCAAGATAGACGAGATAGCGCGAAACAGGGAAGCCCTGAAAAAGGAAATAGAAAACGACCTTAAAGAAAGACTGAAGACTTTTTACATTGATGTTGTCAACGTCGCCATCGCGAACGTGGACTACAGCGACGAGTACGACAAGGCGGTCGAGGCCAAGCTGGTCGCCCAGCAAAAGGCCCTGGAGGCGGAATACAACAAGCAGGCGAAGATCAGGGAGGCGGAGGCCATTGCCAAAAGCAACCAGCTTCTCCAGAAGACGATCACCACGCTGGTCCTCAAGCAGAAATGGATAGAAAAATGGGACGGCAGGCTGCCGACAGTGCTGGGAAACGAAAGCCTTATTCTTGATGTCGGAAAAATCGAATAAGCGCGGTTTCTCAAATATCGCTTGACACGATTTGGGCAAAACGGTAAAATGGCATAGTAAGAGTCGAGGTTAATGATTTCTTTGTTACAAGCATCTTTGGATTTTAATATAAATAAAAAGGGCTAGGACTTCATCCAAGACTATCTTCGTCTTGGATTTTGTGTTTTCAGGGGTCATTAACGAACATAAATATCAATACCGGAATGTGAGGTGAGATCTGTAAATGGTTAAGAGTTTGTACGTAGGCAACCTTCCTTGGTCAACAACCGAGGATGAGTTGAAGAACAAGTTCGAGGAGCACGTAAAGGTTCTTTCCGCGAGAATTGTCACTGACAAGTTCTCCGGAAGGTCCAAGGGCTTCGGATTTGTCGACGTCGAAGATGCCGATCTGGACAAGGCTGTTTCTTCAATGAACGGCCAGAAGTTCGGCGATCGCGAGATTGTCGTCAACGAGGCAAGGCCCAGGAAAGAAAGGGGCCTGTAAGCTTCGGACTTAATAATAATCAAGGCTCGTTATAGTAAATATAACGGGCCTTTTTTTATCTGCAGCCTATTTCCCTGAGCACCCTGCGGACGTTCTTGATGGAGACATTGTTTCTTATCTCAACCTTGCCTATCCTTGCGGGCAGGACAAACTGCATCTTCCCTCCCCTGACCTTCTTGTCAACGGAGAGAGCTTTTATTATGCGCTTGGCGCGGAGCCTCTCAACGATGGTGGGCAGGCCCAGCTTGTCCAGAAGCTCCCTGATCCTGTCGGCGGACTCCTTGTCCAGAAGCCTCATCTTGTTAGCGATAAACGCCGCGCAGACCATTCCGATCGCCACAGCCTCGCCGTGGGTGTACCTTTCGTACTTTGTGAGGGTCTCAACCGCGTGCCCGACGGTATGCCCGTAATTAAGGATCATGCGAAGCCCCTGCTCGCGCTCGTCCTTGGAGACGACCTTGGCCTTGATCTTGCAGGATTCAACTACAATGGTGTGCCACACCTTGAGCGCGGCCCTGAGGGTTTCTTCCTCCTCAAAGGCCTTTGTGTTGAGATGATGTGAATTCGCTTCCAGAAACTTGAAGAAGTCCGCGTCCTCTATCACTCCGTACTTGATTACTTCGGCAAGCCCGGTCTTGAGCTCTTTGTCGGGAAGGGTAGTGATTGTCCTTACGTCAATGAAAACGAACTTCGGCTGATAGAAAGCGCCGATCAGGTTTTTCCCTTTCGGATGGTCCACGCCGGTCTTCCCGCCGATTGACGCGTCAACCTGGGCCAGGAGAGTGGTTGGCACCTGAGCGTAGTCCACTCCGCGCATGTATGTGGCGGCGGCGTATCCGGCGAGATCCCCTATGACCCCTCCTCCCAGGGCTATGATAAAGGAATCCCTGTGAGCCTCAAGTTCAACGAGGCGGTCGTATATCTTTGACGCCTGCGATAAGGTCTTGTATCTCTCTCCGCGGGGAACCTCTATTGTCTCCGCCTTGAGGCCGGCAGAGCGAATGCTGGCCCTGGCCTGATTTCCGAAGAGATCGTTGACAAGGGGGTCCGTGACAACAATAACCTTGTCATAGGAGCCGGTTTTTTTGATGAGCTCTCCCAGCTCCGACATGCAGTCCGAGTCAATGTGAATATCATAGCTTCTTTCGTCAAGATCAACCCTGAGTCTGGTCATTTCTTTTCTCCTCCGCAGTGTTTTACAATTTTATCAACGGCGCCGTCTATCGACAGCTCCGATGTGTCCACGGTCAGGTCAGCCGCACTCGCGTATGCCGGCCCCCTGTCCTTGAGCATCTGCCTTATCCTGGAACCGCGATCCTCAACTTTCAGGAGAGGCCGGTTTATGGAAGATCTCAAGCGCCTCTCTATCACTTCCGGAGTCGACTTGAGCAAAACGACCGGGCCCATGTTCCTGAGAATAGACACGTTCTTCGCGCGGAGGACCATGCCGCCCCCCGTAGAGACAACGTGATCGCTCACGGAAGCAAGGCGCTCGAGAAGGGCGGTCTCCATGTCCCTGAACGCGGCTTCTCCGTCCTCCTTAAAAATGTCCTGGATGGACTTCCCCGCCTCCGCCTCTATCATGGAATCAGTGTCGACATATTTCATGCCAAGGCGCGCGGCAAGCGCCTTGCCAATGTCTGACTTGCCGACCCCCATGTATCCTATTATTACTATGTTCTTCGGCGCGTCAGTCATTTTTCCCTGCCCGGAAATTTGCCGGACTGAACTTCACGGACGAAGTTTGAAACGGCCTTTTTGATCTGCCCGCCGACCTGCGCGTACTGCTTGACGAAAGCGGGAACCCTCCTGGGATAAAGCCCTATCATGTCGTGCGTGACCAGCACCTGGCCGTCGCAGTGAGGGCCGGCTCCTATGCCTATCACCGGCACCTTGAGGGCCCTGGCGACCTTCTTTGCCAGAAGCGGCGGGACCATTTCGAGAACCAGGGCGAAAACGCCGGCGGCCTCAAGTTTTCTGGATGCCTTAAGGATGGCTTCCGCGTCGGATTTGCTGCGGCCCGCGGTTCTGTACCCCCCTATCTGATTGATCAGCTGCGGGGTGAAGCCCAGATGCCCCATCACGGGGATACCGGCCTTTATCATTGACTTTATCGCGTCCAGATAGCGGTCTCCCTCAACCTTAACCGCCTGCGCCCCAGCTTCTTTTATGAACCGGGCCGCGTTCTCAAGGGCGGCCTCAGGGCTGACCTGATAGGACATGAAAGGCATGTCAACGACGATCATCGACGAAGATACTCCCCTTCTTACCGATTTCGCGTGGCTGAGCATCTCCTCCATCGTAACCGGAAGCGTGTCATCGTGTCCCAGTATCACGTTCCCCAATGAATCTCCGACCAGTATCACGTCAACGCCCGAGTCATCAAGCAGGCACGCGGTGGGATAATCGTAGGCGGTAAGCATCGCTATGCTGCGCTTTTTTCGCTTCATTTCGCGGAGGGTCGCAGTTGTGACCTTTTTCGCGGACATTTACTTTTTTGCCCCGCCCTTCTGATACACCCTGTACAGGCCGAGTAGCTTTTCCTCAAGCATGTCCCTTGTAACGCCTCTGGTGAGATAGCCGTTCTCCGCAACCGAGATTGTTCCGGACCTCTCCGAAACCACCATGACAAAGGCGTCAGTCTGCTCGGTAAGGCCAATGGCGGCCCTGTGCCTGGTGCCGAGCCTTTTGTCGATCAAACGGGTCTCGGACAGAGGAAGAAGACATCCGGCAGCAGCGAGACGGTCGCCCTGAATTATGACGGCGCCGTCATGAAGGGGAGTTTTGGGCGAAAATATTGAAAGGATAAGCTCCGCGGAAATATCCGCGTCGATATTAATTCCCGACTCAAGGAATTCGGACAGGCCGGTGTTGCGCTCCAGCACTATCAGCGCGCCGGTCTTAAGCTCGGACAGGCTGTCAACAGCCTTGATCAGGCGCTTGACGAACCATCCGCCCCTGGGCTCAGGTACGAGGCCGAGCCTGAAAAGAAGCCTGCCCCTTCCTATCCTCTCAAGCGCCCTGCGGAGTTCCGGCTGAAAAATTATTATCAAAAGGACAAGTATGACGGTGACAAACTTGTCGAAGAGCCAGTTAATGGTGTGCAGGCCCAGAAGCTTTCCGGACGCGTATACAAGGACCAAAACAAGAACGCCCCGGATAAGCTGCATCGCCCTGGTCCCCTGGAGCCAGACCAGCAGATAGTAAACGGCTACCGAAACTATCAATATGTCCGCGGCATCAAGCCAGCGAAACTCAAGCGCTGCCATTAAAACACCACGTCCTTGGCAGTAATGTCCTCATAGGTCTCCCTTCCGACAATTTCCACCGCGTCGCCGTCGGAAACCAGCACCATGGCCGGACGGGGGACCCTGTTGTAATTTGAGGCCATCGAATAATTGTACGCGCCGGTGCACATGACAGCGACTGTGTCCCCCACCGACGGAGGCTGGATCATTATGTCTTTGATAAGAACGTCGCCCGACTCGCAGTATCTTCCCGCTATCGTGACTTTTTCGGTTCTCTTGTCGCCGGCCCTGTTGCCTATGACCGCATCATACCTGGCCTGGTAGAGGATCGGACGCGGATTATCGGCCATGCCTCCGTCGACGGAAACGTATTTTCTGACTCCGGGTATATCCTTAATGACGCCGACCCTGTACAGGGTCACTCCCGCGGGCCCCACTATAGACCTCCCGGGCTCAAGAACCAGCTTCATGCCCTTTCCGTGCTTCCTGAAATGAGAAGTGATGGTTTCAGCGAAGGATTCGATGGTCGGCGCTCCTTCCTCCTCAAGATAATCTATGCCTAATCCCCCTCCAATGTTTATTTCCTCGGAGGAAACCTTTGCGGCAATCCCGAGCAGGACATCAAGCTCGGCAGTAAATGACCTGGGGTCAAATATCTGCGAGCCTATGTGGGCGTGCAGGCCTATGAAGTTGACGTTCTTCATTTTTGAGATCAGATCGACGGCCTCCTCCGCCTTCGACCTGTCGATGCCGAACTTCGAGTCGGTCTTCCCCGTCTGAATGAACTCGTGAGTGTGCGCTTCGACCCCAGGGTTGATCCTGAGCATGACGTCGGCGCGGCTTCCTGATGACGAGGAAAGCTCGTCAATGACGCGAAGCTCTTCAAAGCTGTCAGCGACAAAGCGTCCCACGCCCGCCTCAAGAGCCTCCCCTATTTCCGCCCCGGACTTGTTGTTGCCGTGAAAATATATTTTTTTTGGATCGCAGCCGGCCTTGAGCGCGGTATACAGTTCTCCTCCGGAGACCACGTCGACCCCGAGCCCCTCGTCAGACACTATCTTCATAACGGCAGCGGTGCACAGGGCCTTGCTCGCGTAAACTACCAGGCTGTCGTCATATCCTGACTTGAAGGCGGAAACAAAACTCCTGCAGCGCTCCCTCAGGGTCTTCTCGTCCATCACGTAAAGCGGGGTTCCGAAACGCCCGGCAAGCGAAGCTACATCGCATCCTCCGATCTCAAGAACGCCATCTTTATTGATCTTCGCGGTCTGCGGACGGTTCGTCACAGTTTTTTCTCCTTAATCAGCTTGTACTCTATGCTGTCGACGAGCGCGAGCCAAGACGCCTCGATTATGTTGGTGGAAACACCAACGGTTCCCCACGATGAAGTCTGATCCTGGGATTCAACGATGACGCGTACCCGCGCCGCCGTCCCGGACTTGCTGTCCAGAACCCTCACCTTGTAATCCGTAAGCTTGACGGTGGATATCTCAGGATAGGTGTCCCTTATCGCGTCTCTCAGGGCGGCATCGAGCGCGTCCACGGGTCCGTCTCCGGTGGCTTGTGTCTCAACGGATTTCCCCTTTACGCTCAGCTTGATGGAGGCAGAGACCGAGAACCCCGACTTCGCGGACTCGACCGTCTCGACTTTATACTCAATGAGCCTGAAGAACGGATTGAACCTTTTGAGCGCCCTCTTCAGGAGGAGCTCGAAAGAGGCCTCGCCCTCCTCGAACTGATATCCCTGATGCTCCATTTCCTTGAGCACCTGAAGGACTTTCCTGACCTCGGGGGAATCCTTTTTCAGATCGATCCCGTAGCCCTTTGCCTTGTATATCATGTTGCTTATGCCGGAGAGCTCAGAAACGGTAACCCGCCTTACGTTCCCGACGAGTTCCGGCTTAATGTGCTCATAAGTTCCCGGGTGCTTAAGCACCGCGCTTACGTGTATGCCGCCCTTGTGGGCGAAAGCGCTTCTCCCCACGAAAGGCTGATGGGCGCTCAGCGGAAGGTTCGCTATTTCCGCTATATGGCGCGAGACCTCAGTAAGTTTTTTCATCTGCTCGTCGCTCACGCAGCCGATGCCGGCCTTAAGCTTGAGTATGGGGATAATCGAGCACAGGTTCGCGTTCCCGCATCTTTCACCGTAGCCGTTCATGGTGCCCTGCACGTGGGTCGCCCCGCAATGGACCGACATCCCCGTGACCGATACCGCGCATTCGGAGTCGTTGTGGATGTGAACGCCGAAGGGTTTTTTTATCTTTTTCTTGACCTCGTTCAGGATCTTCTGCGCCTGGAACGCGAGCATGGTTCCGTTCGTGTCGCAGAAGCAGAGGATGTCTGCTCCGCCCTTTTCCGCGGCTTTGAGGCATTTAACGGCGTAATTTTTGTTGGCGCGATAACCGTCAAAGAAGTGTTCGGCGTCAAAGATGACCTCGAGACCTTTTGACTTAAGGTATCTCACGGAATCTTCGATCATCCTGAGGTTCTCTTCAAGCGTGACCTTCAGGGCGTCCCTGACGTGAAAGTCCCAGGTCTTGCCGAATATCGCCGCGACCGAAACGCCCGAATCAAGAACGGCCTTCAGGTTCCTGTCGTTATCGGCCGGCATTCCCGCTCTCCTTGTGCTTCCGAAAGCGACGATCTTTGAATTCTTCAGCTTAAGCTCCTTCGCCTTCTCGAAGAACTCAATGTCTTTCGGGTTGGAGCCGGGCCAGCCGCCCTCTATGTAATGTATGCCAAGATCATCAAGCAGCTTCGCGATCTTGAGCTTGTCCTCGACAGTGAACGATATGCCCTCGGTCTGAGCGCCGTCGCGCAAAGTCGTGTCCAGAAGCGTTACGGTTTTCATTGTAATATCCTTAAAAAAGAGAATAATGGCGCAAAAAAATTATAGCACAAGAGGAAATTGGCTACAAGGAGCGGTAAATGCTTAAGATTTCCTCGGGGGTAGCGGCAAGAATGCCGAGATACCAGAAAAGATCGGCCTGAGATTCAACGGACTTGCCCGCGCTTAATTTGATTTTCGCCCGCGCCAACTCGATTATCCTTTGCCTGACATCAGCGTCAAGCGCGGTGAAATCAACGCCAAGTTCGGTTCTGAACACCCTGTTAAGGATTCTTCTTCCGTAATCAACATTCCCCTTCCGTGGGAAGCCTTCAAGGTGCCTTCTCACCTTTCTTTTGGCCTCGCCGTTGAACCTTGATATCGCGCGGCTCCATATCATTCTCCTGGGAGAAGCCGAGTCCCTGGTCCCGATGAAGACGGTGTCCCCGTCTTTAAGCTCTTCTTTCAGGGCAATTTTCCTTTTATCATTGCCGCCGCATTTCACGAAAGCTTCGCCTATCTTCAGGCCAAGATCGGTGTGCACCGCGAAGGCAAAATCAACCGCCGTTGAGCCTTTAGGCAGGACTATAGGCTCTCCGTCGGGAGTGAACACCATGATCAGGTCAAGGTACCTCTTCAGATCGCTGCTGACCTGGTTAGATTCGTTAATGCCGGCCCTCCAGTATTCCAGCAAGTCCACCCAGTAGGGAGGAAGAGGCTTGCCCTGGTTCAGAACAATCTCGGCAATGCCCCTGTCGTTTATTTTTTCCATGTCCCTCGTTCGGATCTTGATTCTGATATTGCCGTAGATTTCCATCTCCAGGGATATGTTCACCGACCGGTAAAAATTGAACCTGGGCATATTGATGTAATCTTTGACGGTAGCCTCATCGACATGCGGGAATACCTTTTTTATGAAATTTAGAATAGCGTAGCACTGCTCTTTCGTTTCAACGACAATGGTCATCGTGTCGAGATCCATAAGGGGCCTTTTCTCTCTCAGCAGATCCTGGAACTTCTTTGTACCTATCCTCAGCCCCGCTTCATCGCTCAACTGCTTAACGTCATCGTAAAAACTGTATACCGTCCGGGGTTTAATCGCGACCTCGGCAAAATCAAAGCCTCCCGCGTTCAGGACGTGCTGGATCCCCCAAACCATTCTATCGGCGGCCATAGACCTTTTGATCAAGGTCTGTTCAAGGAGGGTCTTGATCTTATTGTACTCCCTGGGGAAAAGATGCATAAATGAAAGGTCCTCCAGCTCGCGCTTGATGACCCACACGCCGAGAACATCGGCAAGAGGAACAAAGAACTCAAGGGTTTCAAGAGCTATCCTTTTTCTTCTGGCCGGACTCATGTGCCGAAGAGTTCTCATGTTGTGCAGGCGGTCGGCCAGCTTAACAAGGGCTATCCTGACGTCCTTTGTCATTAGCGAGAAGAGGCGCTTCCTGTTTTCCTCCGTCCTGAGCGACTGGTCGGTGAACTGGGTTTTCGGGAACTTGCTCAGGGCAATTACAAGAGAAGCTATCTTCGGCCCGAAGTCCTCCTCCAGCGCGCCTAACGAAACATAAGTGTCCTCCCATACGTCGTGAAGCTGGGCAATCATATGGGCGATCATGTCAATAATTTGCATGAGATCGATGAGTATCAAGCCGACCTCAAGGCAGTGATAAATGTACTCCTCTCCCGATCTTCTTAGCTGGCCGATATGCGCCTGATAAGCGTAATGGAAAGATCTCTCTATCTCTTCAATGTCTTTCTCCGGACATCCCGCCTTAATCAGCCGCGCGCTTAGATCATGCCATTTCTCCATGACCCGCATAAACGCGTCTCCGGGAGGCCTGCCTCCTCCGCCGGAGCCTCCCATGCCATGAAGGCCGGAAGAAGAATTCACCTCCAGCCTTCGGCCGGGCCCGACAACAGAGCGTCCCTTCGGGGGCACAACACAGTGCGCCCATACGGGAAAACGGCCGTTTGCTCTTCCCGAAAACCCCGATATCTTCATATTCCCTCCGTAATTCTATCGACAGCTGGCTTTACGGATTTCAGCCAATCGGCACCCTTATTTTTATTAAATTAGCGCCTAATTTCATGATAGGGTGATGATTCTGCGGCTTAGGGCGAGCTAAAACGCGCGCAAAAATGAATCATAACCGCAATCGTCACCCGTGCTCTTTTGCCCTTTCCCGTCTTCTCCTCCCCTTTACTCCCCTTTTTCGCCGTGTTATGATTCCATTCATGAAGCTTTTTAAAGGCTCTAAAGGCGTCTTAAACCTCAGCTACGACAAACTGAAAGCTCTAGCCTCAAAATGCGAAAATTGCCCGTTGTCTGAGGGGAGGCACAACGTGGTCTTCGGCCATGGTCCGGTACCGTGCAAGCTTATGCTGATCGGTGAAGGACCGGGAGAGCAGGAAGATCTGCGGGGGCTGCCTTTCGTCGGACGGGCGGGGCAGCTTTTGACCAAAATATTCGAATCCGTCGGCATCAACAGGGAAACGGATGTATATATAACCAACATCGTCAAATGCCGCCCTCCAGGGAACCGCGCCCCGCTCTCCAGCGAGACCGAGGCATGCTATCCGTATCTTGAAGCGCAGATCAGGCTGATCGCCCCCAAGATCATACTGCTCGCCGGGTCCCCTTCGACCAAGGTCGTCCTTAAAAAAACAGACGCCATGAGCAAGCTCCGAGGCAGATGGTTCAAGCTGCCGGAAACCGAGATATCAGTCATGCCGATATTCCACCCCTCATACCTTCTCAGAAATCCGTCTAGAGATAAGGGCACTCCCAAGTGGCTGACGTGGCAGGACATGCAGGAAGTGAAGAACGCGCTGGACTACCTCAACAAGATCGAGAAGCTCTCCGGAGGGGTAAAATGAGGGAGATAATTGTATCCGCCGTTCAGATGGATGTCAGGCTCGGCGACCTTAAGAGGAACGTGGAGAAGGCCACAAGGATGATAGAGAAGGCCGGCTCCCGGGGATCCAACCTCATAGTGCTTCCGGAGCTGTGGCCCCTGGGATTCGATTATGAGGCCATGGCAAACATGCCTCCATCCTACATCGACGACATACTCAGCCTGCTGGGAGACATGGCGTACAAGTACAGGGCCTACATAGTCGGCGGCTCTGTCGGAGAGGTGGGAGACGGAAAGTTCTTCAACACATGCTATCTGATCGATCCGGCGGGAAACGTCGAGGGCAAATACAGGAAAGTGCATCTTTTCAAGGAAATGGGAGAGACGGAATTCTTTGAGCCTGGAAACACCCACGGATTCATAAGCACTCACCTGGCAAAGCTGGGCATCGCCATATGCTACGACATCAGGTTCCCGGAGCTCTTCAGGAGGATAGCGCTGGCGGGCGCCGAAATAATATGCGTCCCGGCGCAGTTCCCCTATCCCAGGCAAGAGCACTGGGAGGTCCTCCTCAGGGCAAGGGCTATAGAAAACCAGGTGTTTGTGGTCGGATGCAACAGGGTCGGCAAAATGAAGAACACCGAGTTCTTCGGACGTTCGATGATAATCGGGCCTTACGGCGAAACGATTGAGCAGGCCGACGAGGGGGAGTGCGTCATTACCGAAATAATTGACGTGGACCGGCTCTATGATCTGAGAAAAGTCCTGCCAAGCATTGAGAGGAGAAGGCCCGAGGCATATTCTTCAATGTCCTCCCCGGAAGAGAAGGCGGAACCGGCGCGGGAGCGCAAAATACCTCCTTTCAAGTTCAAGAACACCATCCAGCCCATGAAGCCCAGACATTGATGAAATCAAAAGTTTACCTTCTCAGGAAAAACAAGGACGAACTGCCCGGCGCGATGCCCGAACTGTTTGCAGCGGCGGCAGGATCATCCGTTAAGAAAGGCGATTCCGTGGCGGTGAAGCTTCATTTCGGCGAACCCGGGAACAAGGCTTATCTCAAGCCAACTTTCGTGAAGCCCGTAATTGAAGCGATCAGGAAACTCGGAGGGACCCCGTTTCTGACGGACGCGAACACTCTATACAGGGGCGGAAGGTCGGACACGAAAAAGCACCTCCAGTCAGCGGCCGGACACGGATACACTAAAGAGGCGATGGGATCCGACATAGTCATAGCTGACGGTCCGGACGGGAGAGACATCGACAACGTCAAAGTGAATCTCAAGCATTTCAAGGACGTCAGTCTCGCCGGCGCCGCCACAAGAGCCGACTGCATGATAGTGCTCACTCATTTTAAGGGGCACGAGCTCACCGGATTCGGCGGCTCAATCAAGAACGTGGGGATGGGCCTGGGAAGCAAGCCCGGCAAACAGAGAATGCACGCCGACGTTCGCCCGCGGGTGAATTCAGACAGGTGCATCGGCGACGGCGAGTGCGTGAAGATGTGCCCGGTCAGCGCCATAACCCTGGTAAACGGAAAAGCCCGGATAAACCAGAAGAAATGCATAGGATGCGCCGAGTGCGTCGTTGTCTGTCCGACCGGAGCCATAGCAATCTCGTGGGCGGGAACCCCCGACTCGGTCCAGGAAAAGATGGCGGAATACACGTATGGAATGGTGCGCGAGCGGGTCAGGCGGGTTGTCTACTTTAATTTCATAATTGATGTTTCCCCGAACTGCGACTGCTACGCCTTCAACGACCCGCCGATTGTCCCTGACATAGGAGTTACGGCATCTTCAGACATAGTGGCCATTGACCAGGCATGCGCCGATCTGGTAAATAATACGGATGGAAGGATAAAGGGGCCTGATAAATTCAGGGCGCTTTATCCGGACGTCGACTGGTCGGTCCAGCTGAGCTATTCTGAGAGGATCGGGCTCGGCAGCAGGTCATACCGGCTGGTGGAAATATAAAGGAGGTACAGGCAATGGTCAGGCAAAGACAGAAGCAGATCAAAAGAAGGAGAAAAAGAAGAAGAGAAAGGCTGCGGTCCCGAAGGAGAAAGAGAAGAGCCTGATGGACACAAGCTTCCTCGACAGCGAGGAGTTCAAGAGGCTCGAATCAGAGTATAAATTCCTTTCACACGCCAGAGAAAAATTAAGGGGCCATGCCGGAGAACTTGAGAGCGGCAACTTCTCCCTGATCGACCTTGAGACAACCGGCCTGAACCCGCAGGAAAACGAAATAATTGAGATCGGCTCAATGAAGATCTCATCCGGCGAATTGAAAGGTGTTTTCAACAAGCTCGTCCGGCCGAAAGGGCCCTTGAGCGAAGAGATAACCAGGATAACCGGAATAACCCGGGAAATGCTTGAAGGATGCCCGGAGATAGGAGCTGTCCTTCCGGAACTCCTGGACTTCATCGGCAATGATGCTCTGATCGCGCATAATGCCGAGTTTGACATGGCTTTTTTACAGGAAGGCGTCTCCAGGCACCTTAACAGAAAGCTTGACAATCGTGTTGTGTGCACGCTGTCTCTGGCCAGGGCCGTGCTCCCCAATCTTGACAATCACAAGCTGCATACCATAGCGAGATATTTCAAGATTGAGATATCAGCCAGGCACAGGGCCATAGGAGACGTCGAGGCCACGTATCAGATCTGGCTCAAGCTCGTGGAGAAACTGCAAAACAAAGGCGTGGCAACAATGAACGACCTGGAAAAATACCTCGCGAGTCACGCGAGGCAGGCCCCTTTCTAGAAAGGAGCGGAACATGGATTTCATATCTGAGCTATGGACCAGGGCCAAGAAGCTTGAAAAGAAAATAGTTTTCCCGGAAACCGGCGACCCCAGGATATTAAAAGCCGCGGACCATATCACAAAAGCCAAGCTGGCCAGCGTCATTCTCGTGGGAGACAAGAAATCTATCGAAGAAAACGCGAAGCGCGCCTCCGCGGACATTTCCAGGACGGAGATCGCGCATCCGGGAGAAGAACAGAACCACGTGTTCGGAGCAAAAATGGTCAGGTCCGGCACGGCGGACGGACTGGTCATGGGCGCGGACAACCCGACCGCCGAAACAATAAGGACGGCCATCCACCACATCGGCCTGGACAATGAGGCCTCGCTGATCTCGAGTTTTTTCATGATGATGGTTGATAACACCGACATAGGAGAGGACGGCGTGATTTTCTTCGCCGACTGCGGCGTCGTCCCCAACCCGAACGCGGAGGAGCTCGCGTCAATCGCGCTATCCACCGCCGGCTCGTTCCGCAAGCTGCTTTTCGAAGAGCCCAGGATAGCCATGCTTTCATTCTCGACAAAAGGCTCAGCCCACCACCCGGACGTCGACAAGGTAGTTCAAGCGACAAAAATCGCGAAGTCAAAGAAACCCGATCTCGTGATAGACGGCGAAATGCAGGCGGACGCGGCTATCGTCCCATCGGTAGCCAAAAAAAAGGCGCCGGATTCGGCCATTCTCGGAGATGCCAACGTGCTGATTTTCCCGGACCTTGACTCCGGCAACATTTCCTACAAGCTTGCTCAGAGGATCGGAGGAGCCCGCGCTTACGGCCCGGTTTTTCAGGGGACGGCGAAGCCCATAAACGACCTGTCGCGGGGCTGCAGCGTTGAGGATATCATTAACGTTACGGCCATAACGGCCGTCCAGGCCGAATGACATGAGGCTGAAAAAGTTCCTCGATGCGGCAGTCGCGGCCGGAGCGGATGAAGCCGAAGTGTACCTTTCCGTGTCCCGCTCGACGAGCATAGAGGTGCTGAAAGGCTCCATAGAATCGATTAACATTAAGGATGAAACCGGCATCGGCCTCAGGACGTTCAGGGGCGGCAGGCTTGGATTCGCGTACATGACCGACCCTAACGAGAGCTCCGCGGCCGGGCTCGCCGCCCGCGCCGCAGCGAACGCGAAGAACGCTTACCCCGACCCCAACAACCAGATCCCGCTCCCGGAAAAACAGGAGGCGAAGCTGGACCTGTTTGACGGGAAGATAGATCAGCTCTCCGAAAAGGAAAAGATCGAAGCTGCGGTGAGCATGGAAAAAGCCTCCTATGAATTCGACAAGAGGGTCTCCAAGACGGAGAAGGCCGTCTACCAGGATTCCGAAGCGGAAGTGCTGATCCTGAACAGCAAGGGAATGGATGCCGGATACAGGGAGAACCTGTGCGGAAGCCACATCGAGATAATAGCCGAGGAAAATGGCTTGATGGAAACGGGATACTGCTCCAGGTTTTCCCGGTTTCTGGACAGCTTCGACCCGATGGATGTCGGAAGAACCGCCGCGCAGCGCGCCGTCGAGCTGCTCAGGGCGGGATCAGCCCCGTCACAGAAACTTACGCTCGTTTTGCCGCCCTTCGTTGCCTGCGAATTCCTAGACGCGACCTCGCCTCTTTTCTCATCGGATTTCGTGCAAAAGGGCAAGTCCGCTCTCGCGGGAAAGCTGGGCGACGCGGTGGCATCAAACAGCGTCACCATAATCGATGACGGACTTCTTCCTGGAGGGATCGGGACTTCTCCCTTTGACGCCGAGGGAGTTCCGACCGGAAAGACTGTTCTTGTGGAAAACGGAAAGCTCAAGAGCTATCTGTACAACAGCTACACCGCGAAGAAAGACAAAGTGTCCTCTACCGGCAACGCCGTCAGGGGCGGATTTTCGGGAACTCCACAGGTCGGCACAACCAACATGTACATAAAGAAAGGAAGCATACCCCCCGCCGAGCTGATCAAAAATGTTGTAAAGGGGCTGTTCGTCACCAGGGTAATGGGGATGCACACGGTAAACCCCATATCCGGAGACTTCTCCGTCGGAGCGGCTGGGATTCTCATAGAAAGAGGGAAAAAGACCTCTCCGGTGAGGGGGATCACGATCGCCGGCAACCTCATCGAAACGCTCAGAAACATCAGCGAGGTCGGTAACGACCTTGAGTTCGAGATAACTTTCGGCTCCCCCACCCTCGTCATCCCCGGAATTTCCATCGGCGGAAGCTGAAGGCTTGCCTCGACCAAATAAAAGTGTTAAAATACCCCACTTCAAGGAGAAAAATCATGGCAAGAAAGATCAAGATATTTGACACAACTTTAAGGGACGGAGAGCAGTGTCCGGGCGCCAGCCTCAACCCCGAGGAAAAGCTCGAGATAGCAAAACAGCTCGCCAAGCTCAATGTTGACTGCATCGAAGCAGGCTTCGCGATAGCCTCTCCCGGAGATCTCGCCGCCATCCAGAGAATAGCAAGAGAAGTGCGCGGCCCCAGAATATGCTCGCTGGCAAGGGCGAAGAAAGCCGACATCGACAAGGCGTTCGAAGCAGTTAAAGACGCGGAGAAGAACCGCATCCACACGTTCATAGCCACGTCTCCCATACACATGGAAAAGAAGCTCAGGATGACCCCCGAGCAGGTCCACGAGACGGCTGTTGAAATGGTCAGGTATTCCCGCGGCCTCGTAGACGACGTGGAATTTTCCTGCGAAGACGCCGGACGGTCCGAACCGTCGTTCCTCTACCGGATAATAGAGGACGTTATTAAGGCCGGCGCGACCGTGATAAATATACCCGACACCGTCGGCTACACGACCCCCGAGGAATTCTTCGGGCTCGTCAAGGGAATAATTGACAATGTCCCCAGCATAAAAAAGGTCGACGTATCCGTTCACTGCCACAATGATCTCGGACTGGCAGTGGCCAATTCCCTCGCGGCCGTAAAAGCCGGAGCGACACAGGTGGAATGCACGATCAACGGAATCGGAGAGAGAGCCGGCAACTGCTCCCTTGAAGAAGTTGTCATGGCAATCAAGACCCGGAAGGCGCTCTTTGACGCTGAGACGCAAATAAACACGAAAGAGATCCACAGGACAAGCAGGATGGTCAGCAATCTCACGGGACTCATCGTTCAGCCCAACAAGGCCATTGTCGGGGCGAACGCGTTCGCCCACGAGGCCGGGATACACCAAGCCGGCATAATGAGAGCCAGGGAAACTTATGAAATCATGAACCCTGAGGACATAGGCCTCACGGAAAGCCAGCTGGTTCTCGGAAAGCACTCAGGAAGGAACGCTTTCTCAAAAAGGCTTCAGGACATGGGTTACGACATTAAGGGCGAGGCGCTTGAGAAGGCGTTCGAAAGGTTCAAAAAACTTGCCGACAAGAAGAAGCAGATTGCCGAGCGCGATCTCGAGTCAATAATTTCCGAGGAAGCCTACTCCGCCCCCGAAGCGTTCTCTTTCAAATCGATGAAAGTGACGGCCGGGACGATCGGAGCCCCTTCGGCCGAGGTTATCCTCAAGCACAAGGGAAAAGCCGTCAAAGCCAAGGTGAAGGGCGCGGGACCGGTTGACGCCGTCTACAGCGCGATAAAAAAGATAACGAAGGCCAAGCCAAAGCTCGTTGATTACTCAATACAGGCGATAACCGGAGGCACGGATGCCCTTGGCGAAGTTACCGTGCGCGTTACCGAAGGAGGAAGGGTGTTCATAGGACACGGAGCGGACATAGACATACTTGTCGCTTCCGCGAAGGCATTCCTCGCGGCCATCAACAGGCTATTACACGAAAAGAAAAGAACTACTCCTCGACCAAAATGCAGGTGAGGGTTCTGGCAACGCAGCCGGTGGCCTGGATCTTCTTCACTATGATCTCTCCGAGGCTTTTCAGGTCCGGAGCGTCTACCAGGGCGACAACGTCGTAAGGGCCGGTAACCAGATGCACGGTGTTCACGCCCTTAAGCTCCTTTATCATTTTTGTTAGCTCCATGGCCTTGCCTGGAAGGGCTTCAATGAGAATATAAGCTCTTGTGGTGCGGGACAATCAAATCACCTCCCATCGAACTGTGCGTGGATTATATCACAGCGGTGTTCCCGTGGCAATTGTGGTATACGGCTCAGTGAGTATATGATATAATTTTATCGCCAAAAGGACAAAAAGGAGCAATTATGTGGGCTAAGGTCAGCGGGTACTTTTTCAAGGGGCTTATCGCCCTTCTCCCCCTATTCGTGACCATCTGGCTCGTCACGTTCATGTTCAACTTCTTCGACGGACTGACCGGCGGGGTTGTCGACATGTTCAACGGCAAGCACATACCCGGGCTGGGATTCATAGTAACCATACTTCTCATATTTTTCACCGGCATACTCGTAACCCACGTTATCGGGCAAAAGATCTTCGAGCTCGGAGAATGGTTTCTGTTCAGGCTGCCGATAATAAGGAACATCTACTCGTCAGCGAAGCAGGTGAACGACGTTCTCTTCATGCAGAGGACAAAGGGAGGGTACAGGAAAGCCTGCCTTGTGGAATACCCCAGAAAGGGAATATATTCGGTAGGGTTCGTCACAAGCGAAGTTGCCGAAGAAATAAGAAGAAAAGCCGCAAGAAAGAAAATGGTCAACATATTCATCGCCAACACCCCCACCCCCGCGACAGGATTCCTGATAATGGTCCCTTCGGAAAACGTCAAGCTGCTCGACATGAAAATGGACGCGGCTTTCAAATACGTCGTTTCCGGCGGAGTCCTTAAGCCCAAGAATTGATTATGTGGGAAAAGCTTGGAAAATATTTTCTAAACGGCCTCATCGCGATGCTACCGGTCTTCGTGACCGTGTGGCTGAGCTGGATCATATTCACCTTCGCGGACGGCTTTCTCGGCGGATTTATATCCTCCACTACGGGATTCTACTTCCCGGGCGTGGGAATTCTCGCCGCGCTCGTCCTGATACTTTTCGTAGGGTTCCTTACGACATATGTTTTCGGAAAGCGCGTCCTCAGGCGGGGTGAGAGGATACTGTACAAGCTGCCGCTTATTAACGCCCTCTATTCATCGATAAAGCAGATCAACAGGATTCTTTTCCTGCAAAAAGAGACCAAAGCGTTCAGAAGAGCCTGCGCCGTGGAATATCCGAGAAAAGGCATCTATTCAATCGGCTTTGTGACGGGCCCGGGAGTGCCGGACATCAAGAAAAAAAACAGGAGGGAATACATCAACGTTTTCATACCCAACACCCCGACTCCGGCGACCGGATTCATGATAGTTGTCCCCGCCAGCGAAGTAATAATGCTCGACATGAAGCTTGAGGACGCTGTAAAATTAATAGTGTCCGGAGGAGTCCTAACCACAACAAAAAAACTGAAGGGATTGAAATAAATGAGCCTTGCCGGGGAATTCACCAAGGGAATAATCAAGGAGAATCCGGTGCTGAGGATGCTTCTGGGGATGTGCCCCACCCTGGCAGTCACTACATCCGTTCTCAACGGAATAGGCATGGCTCTCGCGACCACGTTCGTGCTGGTCTCGTCAAACGTTCTTGTTTCATCAATTAAGAACCTCATCCCCGCAAAAATCAGGATCCCAACGTTCATAATTGTCATTGCCTCGTTCACGACCATCGTTGACCTGGTCATGGCCGCGACGGCCCCGCCGCTCCACAAGGCGCTGGGAATATTCATTCCCCTGATTGTCGTGAACTGCATAATATTCGGCAGGGCCGAAGCCTTCGCTTCGCGCAATTCCGTTCTGAACTCTGCCGTCGACGGACTGGGCATGGGGGCCGGCTTTCTGCTGACGCTCATGCTTGTCAGCGGAGCGCGGGAGATAATCGGCAACGGCACCATAATGAACATCCCTGTTTTCGGCTCCAGCTACAGTCCGGCGCTTGTGGCGATACTTCCCCCGGGAGCTTTCCTTGTGCTGGGCCTTCTTATCGGGACCATGAATTTCCTTCAGAGAGAAAGGAGCGCGTAAATGCACGTGATAATTGTGGGCTGCGGGAGGGTCGGATCACAGCTTGCCACCATACTGTCCGGAGAGGGCCACGACGTGGTGATAGTCGACAAGAATCCCAAGTCGTTCAAGAGGCTGGGGAGCGCCTTCAACGGAATAACCATAACGGGCATCGGCTTTGACGCGGACATTTTGAAGCGTGCCGGCGTTGAAAGAGCCGACGCGCTTGCTGCCGTCACCAACGGGGACAATTCAAACATCATGATAGGACAGATCGCGCGCCGCATGTACAACGTTCCAAAGGTGATCGCCAGGATCTACGATCCCGAACGGGCCCACATCTACAAGAAATTCGGGCTCGACACGATCTGCATGACCACCATAGGAGCCAACCTCATCAAGGGCAAGCTCCTAAAGGGAGGCAAGTAATGTACATACTGATTGTCGGAGGAGGAAAGGTCGGAGAGGCCCTGGCCAAGAACCTTTCCAAGCGCGGCCATGACATAGCCGTCATGGAAAAGGAAGAGGATATCGCCAGGAAGCTGGCCGAGGACCTGGACGAAGCGCTTGTGGTTTCCGGCGACGGCTGCGATCCGCTGAAGCTTGAGGAAGCCAAAATTGAGCGCGCCAAGGTCGTTGTGGCAGTGACGGGAGATGACGAGGACAACCTGATAGTATGCCAGCTGGCCAAGGACAGCTACAACGTTCAACGGGTGATAGCCAGGGTCAACAACCCGAAGAACGAAGACACGTTCAAGTTCCTGGGGATCGACACCGTGTCAAGCACGCAGATAATATCAAAGCTCATCGAAGAGGAATCCACGCCGGGCGACATAGTCACGCTCCTTTCCCTGAAAAAGGGCAAAATATCAATAGTCGAGATAAAAGTGGACAGCGACTCTCCCGCCGCGAACAAGCAGATAAGAGAGCTGTCCCTTCCCAAGGAATCCCTCATAATCAGCATAGTAAAAGGCGAGGAAGTCTATTTCCCGAGGGGCGACAGCGTTGTGCAGGAGGGAACCTCCCTGATTGCCCTCACCGCGGTTGACGCCGAAAAAGATCTCAGAAGCGTCTTCAAGAAAAGAAAGGAAAAGTAATGGGGGTTAAGAGAAGGCCTGTATTTGAGCACGCGGTAAATCCCATGTTCGGGGTCATGCTTGAGCTGGCCTGCATAGCCGGCTTCCTGGGATTCGGCTTTCTGCTGAGCATTCTGATCTTCTCATTAACGCGATGATATTAAGACCTGCAAAAGACGATTTCAAGGTCATAGGCTTCTATGTCGGCAAACTGACGGTGGCCCTCGGACTGGCCATGTTCATTCCGGCGCTGGTCGCGCTGGTCTTCAAGGAATGGAACCCGATGCTGGACTTCGTCACGGGAGCGCTTATCGCGATCGTTACTGGACTGGCGCTTCAAATAGTATCAAGAACGCCCAAGGATCTTGAATGGGTCCACGGCCTCACGGTAGCGGCGCTCTCATGGCTCGCGGCAATGCTACTCGGCGCCGTTCCCATGTTCCTCTCCGGGCACTTCGCTTCATACCTTGACGCCTCCTTTGACGCCATGAGCGGCTTCGCCACCACCGGCCTGGTACTGATACAGGACCTGGACCACGCGTCCCACGCGCTCAACATGTGGCGTCACCTGATGATGTTCATGGGAGGCCAGGGCATAGTAGTGATAGGCCTGACCTTTCTTATGAAGGGCACGGCGGGGGCATACCGGATGTACGTCGGAGAGGCAAGAGAGGAAAAAATTCTGCCTAATGTGATCCAGACAGCCCGCTTCATCTGGTATGTCTCGCTCACCTATCTGGCCCTTGGCACGGCGGCGCTGACGTCAGTAGGAATACTTGAAGGGATGCGACCGGTGAGAGCGCTTCTCCACGGCATATGGATATTCATCGCGGCCTTTGACACCGGAGGGTTCACGCCCCAGTCCATGAACATACTCTACTACCACAGCTTCCCGTATGAAATAATCACTACCCTGATAATGGTCCTTGGCACCATGAACTTCGCGCTTCACTACGCGCTATGGTCCGGCAACAGAGGGGAGATACGCAGGAACATCGAGGTGATCAGCCTTTTCGCCACATCAACGGCTATTTTCCTGATAGCCGCCTTTTCCATAGCCTCCCTCAAAATATACCCCAACGCTGTCGCGCTGTTCCGAAAAAGCTTCTATCAAATAATCTCCGCCCACAGCGGAACGGGGTATTCAACAATATACCCCGAGAACTTCACCGGCTCCTGGGGCGCGCTCGCGATGTTCATGACCACGCTCGCGATGGCCTTCGGAGGCTCGGTATCATCTACCGCCGGAGGGATCAAGGCCCTCAGGATCGCGACGTTCTTCAAGGCCCTGAGGCAGGACATCAAGAAGATAATGTCGCCCTTCTCGGCGATCGTCGTTGAAAAGTTCCACCACATAAAGGACCTGGTGCTCGAAGAGAAATTCGTCAGGAACTCAATGGTCATCCTGGCAGCGTACATCTTCACTTATATTTTAGGAACGGTTGTCGGAATGTTCTTCGGATATCCCCTGGACAAAGCGCTGTTCGAGGCCACCTCCGCCGTGGCCAACGTGGGGCTGTCGTGCGGGATAACCGCTCCGTCCATGCCCGCCGCCATGAAGATAGTGTACATAGCTCTTATGTGGGTGGGAAGGCTCGAGTTCATTTCAATATTCGCGCTGGCAGGGTTCATCCTAGCCGCGATCAGGGGAAAATAAAATGAAGAAAATCCTTGTCTTACTGATACTTGCAATAATATCCGCCGCGTCCGTTTCATTCGCGGCCGTCAGCAGCACGGACCTTACGGCTAACCCGCGGAATTACGACGGGCAAATCGTGACATACCGGGGAGAGGTAGTCGGCGACATAATGAAGCGCAAAGAAGGGGCATGGATAAACGTACTGGACGGAGAGAGAGCCGTCGGAGTTTGGGTGAACGACACCCCCATGATCTCAAATATTTCAAGGGCAGGAAGCTATTTTCACAAGGGGGACATAGTTGAAGTGAGGGGTGTGTTCAACGCGGCCTGCGGGGATCACGGGGGAGACACCGATATACACGCCGACTCCATAAGCATCGTCGAAAAAGGAAGGCCGATTAAACATCCGGTAGACCCCGGTAAATTCAAGGTAATTGCCGTATTCGCGTTCACGGCTCTTATTCTTCTCGCGGTGTACGTCAGAGCGTCAAAACCTTAATCCGATATCAGCGCCGCATGAAGCGCACTTGCCGGCATCGGTGATATTCTTAGCCTCGATCTCGTACCCCACCCTCTTTATTAGAAGCTCTCTGCACTTGTGGCAGTGGGTATGCTCGGCGGGGTGCCCCGGAACATTTCCTATATACACATATTTCAGGCCGGATTTCAGGCCTATTTCCCGCGCCTTCTCCAGAGTTTCAATTGGGGTCATCGGTATGTCCCTGAGGTCCAGATAAGGAACGAACCTGGTAACATGCCATGGGGTCATATCCCCCAGAGAATCAACTATCCAGTCCGCAATGCTCCTTAACTGCTCCTCGTCGTCATTCCAGCTCGGGATCACCAGAGAAATTATTTCGACGTGCATCTTCCAGTGTTTCTTGGCGCGTTCGGTCGCTTCCAGAATGGTCTCCCAGTTGGGCACCTGAGCCAGCTTCCGGTAAAATTCGCTCGTGAAGCCTTTAATATCCACCCTGAAAGCGTCCAGATATGGCCCGATGGTATCGAGCGCGTCGGGAGTAATGTAGCCGTTTGAAACGTAGACCGTGTAAAGTCCTCTTTCTTTGGCCAACTTCGCGACATCCATGGTGTATTCGAGCCATATGGTGGGCTCGTTATAGGTGAAAGCTATGCCGCGGCATCCGGCCTTTACTGCCATGCCTACCATCTCTTCGGGATTAACGTACTCGGTCGGGATTTCCTCGACGATATTGTAGACCTTGCCCTTCTCAACGCCCTTGACCGGAATGACATGCGATATCTGCCAGTTCTGGCAGTGAATGCACCTCATGTTGCATCCGATAGTGCCGATCGAAAGGGCCATTGTGCCCGGATAAAAATGAAAAAGAGGCTTCTTCTCTATGGGATCGACATTGATGGACGAGGCCTTCCCGTAAATCAGGGTGTAGAGAGTCCCGTCAATGTTCTGGCGAACACCGCAGTAGCCCGCCTGATCGGGGAAAATGAGGCATCTTCGCGGGCATAGATTGCAGCGCACATTGCCGTCTTTTTCTCTGCTATACAGCAGAGCTTCAACTCGTTTTTCCATTTTTACCCCTTTACTACGCCGAGAGGCCTCAGTCTGACGACCTTCCCCGCGATACCCGATTTGACAACCACGTCAACAACGTCCTTCACGTCCTTATATGCCCCGGGAGCCTCTTCAACCAGTCCTTTCCTGCTGGCCGAACGCGCCACTATGCCGGCGCGCGAGAGCTCATCAAGAAGCTCGCTCAACTTGAACTTCCTGGCGGCCTGAGATCTGCTCATCGCCCTCCCGGCGCCGTGGCAGACCGAACCCCAGGTGTCGGTCAGCGCCTTTTCCGTGCCGACCAGGACATACGAATATCTGCCCATGTCACCCGGTATCAGGACGGGCTGGCCGACGCCGCGGTAATCTTCGGGAACCTCAGCTTTTCCGGCCGGAAAAGCCCTCGTGGCGCCCTTCCTGTGCACGCACAGGACCTTCTCCCGCCCGCCAACTTTGTGCTTCTCCATTTTCGCGACATTATGAGCGACATCATACACAAGCCTTATTCCCAGTTTCTCCGGTCCCGCTCCCATTACCCTTGAGAACGAATCCCTAGTCCAATGCATCAAAAGCTGCCTGTTGGCCCAGGCGAAGTTCGCGGCGGCCGCCATAGCGGAAAAATACTCCCTGCCCTCCGGAGAATTGACCGGAGCGCAGCATAGCTGCCTGTCGGGAAGCTTTATGCCGTATTTTTCGGCTGCTCGTCTCATCACGTTTATATAATCGGAGCAAACCTGATGCCCCAGCCCTCTGGACCCGCTGTGTATCATTATCGTGACCTGCCCCTTGAACAGGCCAAAGACTGAAGCCGCCTTTTCGTCGTAGACCTCGTCGACCGCCTGGACCTCGAGAAAATGATTGCCGGAACCCAGAGTGCCGAGCTGGCTCTCCCCTCTTTCCTTGGCGTGACTTGAGACCCCGGCCGGGTCAGCGCCGCCCATCGCCCCCTCCTCCTCGGTGTGGAACAGATCGTCATCAAAGCCGTAGCCGCTGGCGACAGCCCACTTTGAACCGCTCTCAAGAACCTTTCCCATGTCCCTTGCGGAAAGCGAGATGTTCCCTTTTGAACCGACCCCCGAAGGAACCTCGGAAGCTATCCGGTAGACAATGTCTTTGATCCTGGGCTTAACCTCATCAAGCGAGAGATCCGTCCTAAGAAGCCTTACGCCGCAATTAATATCGTAGCCGACGCCTCCCGGAGAGATCACTCCGCCGTCATCCGGATCGAAGGCGGCAACGCCGCCTATGGGGAAACCGTAACCAAAATGAATGTCCGGCATCGCGAGAGAGTTCCCGACAATGCCCGGAAGGCAGGCCACATTGGCCGCCTGAATATAAGCATTGTCAGATATTATTGACGCGATCATCCGATCGTCAGCGTAGATCAGCGCGTCAGTTCTCATACATTCCTTGAAAGATTTCGGGACGCGCCACCTGCATTCATCAATTTGCTGAAGAGGACTGTTTTTCGTCGGCATTTGGCTCATACTATCACGAGAGGCCGAGTTAGTTCAATGCGTCGAGAAGTGGGATATCAGCAACCCGGCCAGATCATGAAAAGAAGGGGCAAGGCTGTTCAATGACTTCAGGGAAAGGGTGCCGGAGGGCGGCCGGTTGCCTTTTACCGACCGGGCCATCCACCCAGGAATGTCGTTCACGAAGATCGCGCACTGCTGCAGCACGGCATTCCTGGTTTTTCTCTGGGATATGCCGCATATTTTTCTTCCGCCAACGGTTATCTCGTGAGTTGTTGGATAGGTGGCGCAGAACCGCGAAAACCCCCTGCCCTTTTCTGATGACACCTCGGCCGGAATTCCAACGCGCAATAGAGCGCGCCTCAGATTCTCGGCCGTAGTCCTTAGGAGCCGCCGGGAATCGCCCGGCGGAAGCACCAGGCTGACGGCAACATCATCCTCGGCGTGAAAAAGAATGCCTCCTCCCGTGGGCCTGGCTGAATATTCAATGCCAAGTCGGTCGCACTCAGAAGTATTGAGCTCACTGTCCGGAGACTGGGAATAACCCAGCGTGACGCTGGGATTTTTCCAGGAGTATATCCTTATCGAAGGCGTCGCGGCCTCGAGGGCTTCCCTGTCCCTCTTCATGCTCTCGCGGCAGGATACGCGGGGTTCTAAGCTGAACGCCATCTCAGGTCCGGTTCCCTTGCGGCCGTTGCCTCATCAAGCCTGGTGACCGGGGTGTTGTGAGGGGCTGATTTAACAATTTCAGGATCGGTCGCGCATTCACCCGCGATCTTTATCATGGCTTCACAGAAGGAATCAAGCGTCTCCCTGCTCTCGGTTTCCGTCGGCTCTATCATCAGCGCCTCGTCAACAATGAGCGGAAAATAGATCGTGGGAGGATGGAACCCGTAATCGATGAGCCGCTTGGCAATGTCCAGCGCCCTGACGCCGTGGCGCTCCTTCTGCCACTTTGCGGAAAGAACAAACTCATGCTGGCAGGGCCTGTCGTAAGGAAGAAAATAGTGCTCCTTGAGCCGGTTCATGCAGTAATTCGCGGCCAGAACGGCGTCGTCGCTGACTTTCTTCAGCCCGGCGGCCCCAAGGCGTCTTATGTACGTATAGGCCTTGATTATGACCCCAACGTTCCCGTGGAACGAATGGACCCTGCCGATCGACCTGGGAGAGCGCCTGCCGGACAGAGCGAATCCCTTTTTGGACTTCTCAACGCCGGGAACGGGAAGGAACGGGATGAGATGTTTCTTGCACCCCACGGGGCCGGATCCCGGCCCGCCGCCGCCGTGCGGAGCGCTGAAAGTCTTGTGAAGATTGAAATGCGCGAGATCGAACCCGAGAGCCGAGGGTGAAACCCTGCACAGGGTAGCATTGGCATTGGCGCCGTCATAATACAGAAGGCCGCCGGCCTCGTGGACAATTTTCGATATCTCCATGATGTTCTCGTCAAAAAGCCCCAAGGTGTTCGGGTTGGTCAGCATAAGAGAAGCGGTATCGCCGCCGACCGCTTTCTTCAGCTCGTCTAGGTCTATGCCGCCGCGGGCGTTAGACCTGACCTGCCTGACCTTACAGCCGACCATGGACACGCTCGCCGGATTTGTGCCGTGCGACGAATCCGGCACTATAACCTTGTTCCTCTTGTCGTCTCCTCTGGACTTGTGATAAGCCTTTATCATGAGCAGCGCGGTAAGCTCACCGTGGGCCCCGGCGGCAGGCTGAAGGGTGAAAGCGTCATAGCCGAACACCGCGCACATGTACTGCTCAAAGTTATAAAGGAGTTCGAGCAGGCCCTGGACGGTTGAATCGCTCTGCAAGGGGTGAATGTCCCTGAAGCCCGGAAGAGCTGCGGCATCCTCATTGACTTTCGGATTATACTTCATTGTGCACGAACCAAGCGGATAAAAGCCGAGATCAACGCTGAAGTTCCTCCGGGAGAGGCGGGTGAAGTGTCTTACAAGGTCCACTTCGCTCACCTCGGGAAGATCGGGGGAGCCGGAGAGCAAAAGACCGGAGGGAACCAGCTTTGATATGTCCTCCGCGTCAACATCAAGATCAGGCAGGGAAAAGGCCCTTCTGCCCTCGGAAGACAGCTCGAAAATGAGAGGTTCGTCCATTAGATCCGATCCTATACTATGGTTTTCTGAGAATCGGCGTCAAAGAGATGCACTTTTCTTAGATCAAAAACAGCCCTGTATGAGCTGCCCGACTTGGCGTCGGAGAGAGCGTCAACCCTGGCAACGAGGGGCGTTTTCCCCTTTTTCAGATAAAGGAAAGTCTCCGATCCCATAAGCTCCCTGAAATCAACCTTGGTCTCAAGCGCGAAGCTCTCTTCAAGCCTCTTCGCCCTTCGCTCCTCGCGTATGTCCTGGGGCCTGATCCCGAAAGTCACTTTCTTGTCCTTGTAAGGCTTCACAACATCGGTAATGGTCTTTGACAGGGGGAGAGTGAAGTCGTCGGACTCGAACTTGAAATTATCACCATCGCCCGAAACCATGCCCTTGATGAAGTTCATTGGCGGGCTTCCGATAAAGCCACCGACGAACCTGTTTGACGGATTATCGTAGATCGTGAGAGGCGAATCCATCTGCTGGACCTCGCCGTTGAGCATGACGGCGATCCTTTCTCCCAGCGTCATGGCTTCAACCTGATCGTGAGTAACGTATACTATCGTGGTCCTCAGCCTTTCATGAAGCTTCTTGAGCTCCGCGCGCATCTGGACGCGAAGCTTGGCGTCAAGATTGGAAAGCGGCTCATCCATCAGGAAGACCGACGGATGCCTGACTATCGCCCTGCCGAGGGCGACCCTCTGCCTTTGCCCGCCGGAAAGCTGCTTGGGAAGCCTGCCGAGAAGCTTCTTGAGATCGAGAATGTCGGCGGCTTCGTCAACGCGGGACTGGATCTCCTTCTTCTGGATCTTTCTCAGCTTGAGGCCGAAAGCCATGTTGTCGTAGACCGTCATGTGCGGATAGAGAGCGTAGCTCTGAAACACCATCGCGATGTCCCTGTCCTTAGGAGGAACATCGTTTATGACCTTTTCACCGATGAAAATCCTGCCGTCGGTCACTTCCTCGAGGCCCGCGATCATCCTCAAGGTGGTTGTTTTCCCGCATCCTGAGGGGCCAACCAGAACGACAAACTCCCTGTCCTTTATCTCAAGGCTTATGTTATTGACGGCCGTTACTTCCTCGAACTTTTTTGTTACGCTCTCAAAATAGACTCTGGCCAAAAAAACCTCTCCTCGCTTTCATAAGTGCGTAGATTCTTATTCTACAATTGACCGGCCAGGTTGGCAAGCTCAATAGCTGACTGAGCCGCCGCGAAACCCTTGTTTCCGGGCTTCGCTCCCGCCCTTTCCAGAGCCTGTTCAAGGTTGTCCGCTGTCAGAACGCCGAAAATCACGGGAACGCCCGTGTCCAGAGAGACCCTGGCTATTCCCTTCGCGGCCTCGGAGGCCACGTAATCAAAGTGAGCGGTTGCTCCCCTTATGACCGCGCCGAGACAAATGACGGCGTCGTACTTCCCTCCCTTGGCAAGCTTCTTCGCCACCAGAGGAATCTCAAAGGAGCCGGGAGCCCATGCTATGTCTATGGACTTTTCCTTGGCTCCGTGCCTCTTCAGGCAGTCGATAGCTCCGTCCAGCAGTCCCTTCGATATGAGCTCATTGAACCTGCTCAGGACGACGGCGAACTTCAGAGAGCTCGCGTCTAAGTTGCCTTCGAAAGTTTTTCCCATTTTCTTCCCCTCCTTTCATTTGAATTAATAACGTCCAGAATATGCCCGAGCTTCTTCGATTTGGTCCTGAGATATCTGAGGTTATGCTTGTTCGGGCAAACCTGTATGGGGACCCGGGATGAAACGCGAAGCCCGTATCCTTCAAGCCCCACGATCTTGCGGGGATTGTTGGTGATCAGCTTAATGTTTTTCACTCCGAGGTCGGCAAGTATCTGCGCTCCGATACCGTAATCCCGGAGATCGGCCGAAAACCCGAGGAGCTCGTTTGCCTCAACGGTATCGGCGCCATGGTCCTGAAGTTCATAAGCCTTCAACTTGTTGCTTAAGCCTATCCCCCTCCCCTCCTGCCGCATGTAAAGCAGGATCCCGGAACCGGCATCGCTTATCATTTCAAGCGACCTCTCAAGCTGCTCGCCGCAGTCGCACCTGAGCGACCCGAAAACGTCACCGGTAAGGCACTGGGAATGAACCCTGACAAGAGTGGGCCTGTTGGCGGAAGGGGCCCCTTTAACAAGGGCAACGTGATGGTCGCCCGTGACCCCGTCCTCGTAACCGTGCATTACGAAATCGCCGAACTTAGTCGGCAGTTTCGCGCTTGAAGTCCTGCGTATAAGATTTTCCTTTTTCAGCCTCTCTTTAATCAGATCGGCTATCGTGATTATCTTCAGCCCGTGCTTCCTCGCGAAGCTCATGAGATTCGGAACCCGCGCCATGCTGCCGTCCCTGTTGATGATTTCGCAGATCACGCCCGCCCGGGAAAACCCGGCCATCCTGGCAAGATCGACCGCGGCCTCCGTGTGCCCCGCGCGCCTTAGGACCCCGCCCTCCATGGCACGAAGCGGGAAAACGTGGCCCGGGGATACAATGTCGTTTTCCCCGGTCGATGAGCTGATCATGGCCTTTATCGTCTTTGCCCTGTCCGAAGCCGATATTCCGGTGGTGACGCCGTGGGCGGACGATGCGTCAACGGACACGGTAAAGGCGGTGCGCATAGACTCCCTGTTCCTGGAAACCATTTGAGCAAGGCCGAGCCGGTCAAGCCTCTCCGCCTCCATTGGCAGACAAACCAGCCCCTTGCCGTAAGTTATCATGAAGTTAACCGCGGACGAAGTCACCCTGTCGGCGGCCATCACCAGGTCGCCTTCATTCTCCCTGTCGGAATCATCGACAACGATGACCATTTTCCCGCGCCTGATGTCGCGGACGGCCTCATCTATTGAATTGAACTTAAACGATCTTGGCACCTTTGAATCTCCCTGAGGACGACACCTGCCTTTCGACGTACTTGCCGAGCAGGTCGGTCTCCACATTTACTTCGTCTCCGGTTCTCTTCTCCCCAAGAGTGGTGTTCTCAAGCGTGAGCGGAACAACGGCGATTTTAACCCTGGAACCGAACACCTGAGCGACCGTGAGGCTTACGCCGTCAATCGCGACCGAACCCTTTCGCACAACGTAGCGCATCAGCTCCTGAGGACAGTTGATCTCTATCTCGGCCGAGCGCCCCTTTCTCACGAACTTTATTATCCTTCCGACCCCGTCAACGTGCCCTGTTACCAGATGCCCGCCGAACCTGCCGTCCTGGCGCATGGCTCTCTCAAGATTCACCAGCGCGCCAACGTTCACCCTCCGGAAAGTCGACCTTCTGGCGGTCTCGCTGACCACATCCACCTCAAAATGGTCTTTTTCCGCGGCGGTAACGGTGAGGCACACACCGGATATTGAAACGCTGTCACCAAGAGAAACGCCGGCTGAAAGTCTCGGCGCCCTTATCCGCAGGCGGATGACGCCCGCCCTGGAGGATACGGAAGATACTACACCGGTTTCCTCTACTATTCCCGTGAACATGCTTTTTTCTCCTTCAAGTAAGATCCCAGAATTCCGTTTACGAACTTGCCCGCTTCCGGGGTGGCGAACTTCTTGGCGAGCTCCACCGCCTCATCGATGACAACTGACGACGGCGTGTCAGACTGAAAATCAAGCTCGTAAATGGCCAGCCTGAGAACGCTCATCACAACCTTGCCCATTCTATCAAGAGACCATCCCTTTGAGAGCCTGACAATAACCTTGTCCGAATGCTCCTTTTTTTCCCACGCTCCGAGCGCCAGCGTCTGCGAGAACCGGACGGTTTCGGGAAGATAGCTCTCCCTTGAGAAAAGCTCCGGGAAGACCCCGCTGATCTCCGCGCCCAGAGCGTCAGCCTGATACATGGCCTGCATGGCCAGCTTTCTCGCTGTAGAGCGCTTTCCCATCAGGATTTCTTGCCGTTGCCGAAGTGCTTGGCAATAAAGTTCGTCCCGAAATCCCCTGATTTAAACGCTTCGGTCTTGAGGACCTCGTGATGGAACGGTATGGTCGTTGATATTCCGGCGACAACGAACTCATCCAGGGCCCTCTCCATCCTTCTTATCGACTCGGCACGGTTCTCTCCCCAGGATATTATCTTGGCGAGAAGCGAATCGTAGTGGGGAAGCACCTTGTATCCGGGATAAACGTGGCTGTCCACCCTCACACCCGGGCCTCCCGGAGGAAGATACAGTGTGATCTCACCCGGAGAGGGCATGAAGTCCCTTTCCCAGTCCTCCGCGTTTATCCTGCACTCGATGGCGTGCCCCAGGAATTTGACGTCCTTCTGCCTGAATGACATGGGTTCGCCCGCCGCGATCTTTATCTGCTCTTTGACGATGTCGACGTTAGTGACCATCTCGGTGACCGGATGCTCAACCTGGATCCTGGTGTTCATTTCCATAAAATAGAAGTGCCCGTGCTTGTCCAGAAGAAATTCTATTGTCCCGGCGCTGACATAGTTAACGGCTTTCGCCGCTTTGACCGCGGCATCCCCCATCTTTTTACGGAGCTTGTCGGTCATCACGGGGCATGGGGATTCCTCGACAAGCTTCTGGTAGCGGCGCTGTATGGAGCAGTCGCGCTCACCGAGGTGCACCACATTCCCCTTCTCATCCGCCAGGATCTGGATTTCCACGTGCCTAGGCTCTTCGATGAATTTCTCAATGTAAACGTCCGGGTTCCCGAAGGCGGCCCCGGCTTCAGCGCTCGCGGTCCTCAACAGCTTTACGAACTCATCCTCGCTCCAGGCTATCCTCAAGCCCTTTCCTCCCCCGCCCGCGGTGGCTTTAATGGCAACGGGAAAACCTATTTTTTTCGCCAGGGACATTGCCTCTTTCTCATCGGTAACGGTTCCGTCCGAGCCGGGCACCAGAGGCACGCCCGCGCCCTGGACCGTTGACCTGGCCGTGATCTTGTCGCCCATTTTCCGTATGGCCTCGACGGGCGGGCCTATGAACTTAATGTTGTGGTCGGCGCATATTTCGGCGAACTTGGCGTTCTCCGCCAGGAAGCCGTAGCCGGGATGTATGGCGTCGGCGCCGGCAACTTCCGCGACGCTTATGATGCTGGGAACGTTCAGGTAGCTTTGGTTGGGGGCGGCGGGGCCAATGCAGTAGGCCTCATCCGCCAGTTTAACGTGAAGCGAGTCCTTATCAACCTCGGAGTAAACGGCAACAGACTTAATGCCGAGTTCGCGCAGCGCCCTGATTACCCTGACGGCGATCTCGCCCCGGTTGGCTATAAGGACCTTTTTGAACTTAATTTCGGATTGCGGCTTGATCTTGGACATAAATCCTCGAGAACCTCCCGAAAACAGGAAGTTGGATTATACCATAGGATCGGGAAAAAAACAAGCTGAAGAATCCGTCAGAGCAGGTGGAATACCGAGGAAGCGATGAGCGCGAGCGTAAGGAGGATCAGCCCGCCGATCGTGGCCCATGACATAAGATTATACAGCCCCGAGTTGGCGTGCTCGCCCATTAGCTTCCTGTCGTTAATGAGGAGCATCATGAAGACCAGGATTACCGGCAAAAGAACGCCGTTTATCTCCTGCGCGAGAAGCATGACGAAAATTAGCGATATGGACGGAAGGAGCACTATGCCCGCGCCCGCAAGGATAAGGGCGGTGTACAGGCCGTAGAATACGGGAGCCTCGGCGAAACGCTTGCTTATTCCGTTCTCAAATCCGAAGGCCTCGCAGATCGCGTAGGATGAGCTCAAAGGAAGTATGGACGCTCCCAGGGTTGAGGCGCCGAAAAGCCCGAGGGCGAAGAGATACGATGCAAACCTGCCCGCCAGCGGCCTTAAGGCGAAGCCGGCTTCCTCGGCGGAATGAATGTCTATCCCGTACCTGTGAAGCGTCGCCGCGCAAGCCACGATAATGAAGAAAGCGATCATCCCGGCCGAGAGAGACCCGAAAATCGTGTCGAACCTCTGAAGGCGGTACTTCCTGAAGGATACGCCTTTCTCAACGATGTTAGATTGAAGAAAGAACAGCATCCACGGCGTCACTGTCGTGCCGATGAGCGCTATCATAATTCTGAGATACTCGGGAGTGAACTCGATTGTCGGCAGAACCACCGACTTCAAAGCCAGCCCCCAGTCAGGGCGTGCCATTACGCCGGAAAACACGTAAGAGACGTAGATAAGGCACACGGCCAGAAAAACGCGCTCAACGACCTTGAAAGAGCCGTGAACGATAAGATACCAGATGATGAAGGCAATTATCGGCACGGAAAGGTATTTGGATATGCCGAAGATCTCAAGGCTCGCGGCGATTCCGGCAAATTCCGAAATGGTGACGGCGACGTTGGCGACGAGAAGGACCGCCATAGCCACAAATGTCCATCTCAGGCCGAACTGCTCCCTTATGAGGTCGGAGAGCCCCTTGCCGGTCACCGCCCCCATCCTGGCGTTCATCTCCTGGACGACCACGAGCACAAAAGTCGTCAGAACAAGCAGCCAGGTAAGCCTGTATCCGAAATGCGCGCCGACTATTGAGTAAGTGGCTGTCCCTCCCGCGTCATTGCCAGCAGTAGCGGTAATGATGCCGGGACCTATAATGATGAGAAACAGCCATATATTCCTGAAGAACCTGGGAAGCTTCATATCACCTTACCCCAGCATGTGCCTCTTTCTTCTCGAAATTGGAGGAAGAATGAAATCTATCACGTCGTCGACCGTTACGATCCCGAGCATTACGCCGTTGTCGTCAAGCACGGGCACGGCCAGGAGGTTGTATTTTGATATGACGCTGGCGACCTCTTTCTGGTTCATCTCGGGATTGACCGTTATCACCTTTTTCACCATTATCTCGGAGATCGGCTTTTTCGGCTGGGACACGATCAGCATTCTGAGCGACAGGACTCCCGCCAGCTTACCGGCTTCGTCCAGCACGTATAGGTAATAGATGGTCTCGGCATCGGGGGACGTCTCCCTGAGCCTGTCGATTGTCTGCTCCGCGGTCATGCCCTTGGAAAGTGATATGAACTCGGTGGTCATCAAGCCGCCGGCGGTTTCCTCGGGATGCTTCAGCAGCTGCCTTATCTCCTGGGCTTTCTTGGGGCGCATAAGCCTCAGAAGCTCCTCGGTCCTCTCCTCCGAAATGTCACCCAGAACGTCAGCAGCCTCGTCAGAGGGCATCTTGTTGAGGACTCCGAGCGCCTTCTTTGTGTCAACGGTCATCAGTAGCATGGCCTGAATCTTCGGCTCAAGCTCGTGGAGCGATTCCGCGGCGGTCTTGTCGCTGAGAGCGGCGAATATTGCCCTTCTTTCATCCGTGTCGACGTGGCTCATGATATCGGCGATATCGGCGGGATGGAGCTCCTCCACTCTGCTGTGGGGGATGGTAATGTGCCCCTTTTCAAGGCTGGCCTCAAGCAGCTCAACGTAGTTCCAGCCGATAAGAGTGTCCGGAACATTGACCCTGAAAACCCCGGCCAGCCACTCGAACCCGAGGCGCCTGAGCATGCCCCGCAGCCCCACATCCGCCGCGATCAGGCGAACTTCGGACCCGACCTTCGCCAGCTTTAAGTCGTTCACCCTGACAACCCTGGCCCCGCCCGTGTCGACGATCTGCTTGTCCATGATATCTCTTCTAAGCAGAATGTCCCCATCGCGGACCCCGGTCAGGACAAGCCTTTCGCCGGTGGACTGAGTGAGTATGAACTTGCCCACGATCCTGTCCACTTCTCCGATAGTGAGAACCTTCAGATGCTTGTCCTCGGTCCTGATCAGAAAACCGGTTACCCTGGGAAACTGATCGCCGATGGAGATCAGTATGTCCTTTACGCGGCCCACCCGTTTCTCCTGCGGGTCTATGACGGGGGTCTTCAGTATCCTGGAAACGAACATCTCCGTTAAAACTACCATGGGAATTCCTCCAAAAGAGGAGTATAATGTCGCAGATGAATAAAATCAAACTGTTTCTGCCGTTAATAATCGCTCTCGCCCTGTCGATCGCCGCGTCGTCCTGCATGAAAAAAGAGGCCAACGGAAACCTGGTGTGGCACGGAGACTACATGAGCGACAGCGTTTACATTACCTTCGACGACGGCCCCCACCCGGAATATACTCCGAAAATCCTGGACATCCTGAAGAAACATGACGCAAAGGCCACGTTCTTTCTTGTGGGCGAGTGGGCCAAGAAATACCCTGAAATAGTCGGCAGGATACACGAAGAAGGCCACGAGCTGGGAAACCACACGTACTCGCACTCGGACGGAATGGTGGTCGATGAACTCAGGATAGAAAAGGAAATCGCGGGCACGGACAGGCTGATAAGGGGCGCTTCCAACTCGATCCCACGCTATTTCAGGCCCCCGTTCGGCTTCTTTAATTTCCGTTTCATCAGGCTGGCGGAGAAGCTGGGCTACAAGACCGTGCTGTGGACGTTTGACGTGGGCGACTGGGGGAAGATCAGCTCGGATGCGATGACGAAAAAGGTGCTGGACAGAGCGCGCGGGGGCTCGATAATCCTGCTTCATGACGGCGGCGGGAACAGGGAGGAGCTCGTTGAGGCGCTGCCCGGAATGATAGTGGGGCTCAGGGCAAAGGGCTACAAGATATCGCCGCTTTCAGAGATTTTCTGTGAGTAGAATCACCGCAGAGCGAACGTTTTGCCCCCGAGTTCCCTGACCGCCCCCTTCACCTCAAGCATAAGCAAAAGGCTTGAGACCTCCTGAACGGAGAGTCCCGTCCTGCAAACCAGCTGATCTATGTGCATGGGCTCCAGCGAAAGAGCTTCACATATCCGCCTTTCGCCTTCGGGCAGCCCCGAGAGATCCCGTCCGGCAAAAGCTGGCCCGGCGCGCTCCTTCGGAAAGGGAATGTTGAGCTCGTCCAGAATATCCTCGACCGAATCCACCAGCTTTGCTCCCTGCTTGATGAGCCAGTGAGGCCCCTTTGAGTTCTGGCTGTCAACATGACCGGGCACCGCGAACACTTCTCTTCCCTGGTCAAGAGCGAGTTTGGCGGTTATCAGGGAGCCCGAGTCCATCCCGCCTTCAATGACCACAACTCCCAGGGAAAGGCCGGAGATGATGCGATTTCGGCGCGGGAACGTCCAATTCGTTGATGGCGTGCCGGGGAAATACTCAGAAATCAGACAACCGGATTTCGAAATTTGTTGAGCGAGTCGGATATTCTCAGAAGGGTAAATTTTGTCTATTCCGCACCCGAAGACGGCGACCGTCTCTCCGCCGGCGTCGAGACAGCCTCTGTGGGCTTCTGAATCGATCCCGTATGCCATGCCGGAAACGATCACGAAGCCTAACCTTACCAGTTCGCTTGCGAACCTCCTGGCGCTCTCCGAGCCGTATGAGGACGGCTTTCTGGTCCCTACGATCGCAATAGCCCGCTTGCTTAATGTTTTAATGTCGCCCTGGTGAAAAAGGACTGGCGGAGGATCATAGGTGTTCTTGAGTTTCTCAGGATAATCCGGATCATCTAGCGTAACAAAGTTAAATCTCTTCGTCTTTTTGAGCTCTTCGGCAGGATCATTCATGCGCCTTGTTGATAATATTGAATTAACTTGCTTCTTTGTTATCCCCTCAACCTTACAAAGCTCAGCACCGCTCGCCCCAAAAACAGAACCGACGGATCCGAAATGATCATAAAGTCTTTTAATGGTCGAGCTGCCAAGCTCCGGAATGTTAATTAAGCACAACCAAAGTTTGTTTGCCATAAGGTTTATTTAAGAAAACCGATTCTTTTACTTTTGCCCGGGGGCGCCATTAGCCATGGAATATATCTTCTCCCCCCGCAACTTGAGGTCGCAATTTGAAACCTCAAGTTTTTATACTCGCTCCTAGACAATCTGAACATGAAATCGGAAGGAAAGCGCCTCCTGTTCCTGCGTACAGCTTGATCCAGCGCCTTTGTTTTAACCCCATGCAAAGAAGCCAGATCAAAGTCAAGAATTGCTTTCCGCCCCCTGATCATGAATATTTTGCTCTCAACATTCTTAATTGCCGCCGGTCCGCTCATCTTTATCCTCCCGAGTTCCTTTCAGCAAGTTTTATGCCGGCAATTTTGAACCGGTCATAAGCGAAGATGTCTGAATTTTATTCGGCTGTAGCGATACTCAACGGCCGCGGCATGTGTTAAAATAATGAAGTGAAAATAAGCATGATAAAGCCTGCGGAAAAAGGATGCATGACTGGGGCCTTTCTGGGACTGGGCACCCCCATGGGATCCAAGATCCGGACCTTTCAGGCGAAGACAGGCATGACGCCGAAAATACTGATGTGGTTCCACGCGTTCTCAATAGGGTTCGACTTCCCCGGAAGCACATGCAAGGCCGTTGAGGAAGCCGGCGGAATTCCGTTCATCAAGCTGGAGCCATGGAGCTGCGAGGGAAGAAAAGACAGGTCATTCTCGCTCGACCGCATAATCAGAGGGGAGCTTGATGAAGAGATCCTCTGGTTCGCCAGGGGAGTGCGAAGATGGGAGCGCCCCATCTTCATAACGTTCGGCCACGAGATGAACGGAACATGGTACCCGTGGGCCGGGAACCCCAGACTTTACAAGAAGGCGTTCGCGCGGGTTCACCGCCTGTTCGCGAAGGCAAAGGCCGAAAACCAGACATGGGTTTTCAACCCGAACGCCGACCCTGTGGAAAAGATCGGGGATTACTATCCCGGAGACAAGCTGGTTGACTGGATAGCCCTTGACGGGTTCAACTGGGGATCCACCCAGACGTGGTCCAAATGGCAGTCCTTCGAAGAGATCTTCAGTAAGCCCATACGAAAAGTAAAGGATATCTGCGACAAACCTCTCATGATCGGCGAGTTCGCCTCGGCGGAAAGCGGCGGGGACAAGGCGGCCTGGATAAGGGAGGCGTTTGAAGCCATGAGGGCAATGAAGGAAATTAAGGCCTGCGTTTGGTTCAACATCAAGAAGGAAACCGACTGGCAGCTGGATTCCTCCGAGAAAAGCCTGAAGGCTTATTCAGAAGCGGTCAGGCACGAACACTTTTTATAAGAGACATGGCCTCCGCCCTGGTCTTTTCGTTCCTGGCGAAAACTCCCCTGACGGCCGAAGTGACCGTTATTGATCCCGGCTTCTTAACTCCGCGCATGGACATGCACAGATGCTCGGCTTCGATGACAACCATAACCCCCCTCGGATTCATCCTGTTCATGAGAGTGTCCGCCACCTCGCTTGTCAGGCGCTCCTGCACCTGAGGCCTCTTCGCGAAACCCTCCAGAACGCGAACGAGCTTTGACAGCCCCGTCACCTTTCCGCTGGTTGGAATATACGCGATGTGGGCCCTTCCTATGAAAGGCACGAGGTGATGCTCGCACATCGAGTAGAACGGGATATCCTTGACCATGATCATCTCCTCATGGTCTTCGTTGTGGAATATCCTCAATTCCGAGCCCGGGTCCGATTTAAGGCCGGAAAAGATCTCATCATACATCCTCGCGACGCGCGCCGGAGTGTCCTTGAGCCCTTCCCTCTTAGGATCATCTCCTATCGCTTCCAGAATATCCTTAACGGCATTCTCGATTTTTTTCCTGTCCATAATTAAAAAAGCCCCCTTATCCTGCCCTTCTCGTTGATGTCTATGGCCTCGGCGGCCGGGACTTTTGGAAGGCCCGGCATCGTCACAATATCTCCCGCGTAGGCGACTATAAAGCCCGCCCCCGCCGACACCCTGAATTTTTTAAGGTTAATGTCGAAATTCTTTGGCCTGTTCAGCTTCCTGGGATCGTCCGAGAGCGAGTACTGCGTTTTGGCCACGCACACGGGCATCTTTTCGAGCCCCAGCTCCCTTATCTCCCTCATGTCCCTCTCGGCCTCCGGCGAATATCCGACTCCCGCGGCCCCGTAAATCTTTTTGGCGATCAACTCGACTTTCTCGTCAAGCGGGCTGTCCGCGTCATAGAGCGGCTTGAAATCGTTCTTTTTTGAGCACGCCTTAACGACTTCGCGCGCCAGCTCTCTTCCTCCCCTTCCGCCTCCGGCCCAGACGTCGCAGACCACAATGGGAAGCCCCCAGGACGCGCAGTTCTCCCTTATTACGCTTATCTCGGCTTCCGTGTCGGACGGATTCCTGTTTATGGTTATGACCAGCGGGACATTGAACAGTTTAATGTTCTCGACGTGCTTGTAAAGGTTGGGAAGCCCGGCCTCAACGGCGGCCGGGTTTTCAAGCGCCAGCTTATCCTTCTCTATGCCTCCCTGCCTCTTTAAGGCCTTTACCGTGACGACCAGGACGGCGGCGCTCGGCTTGAGCTTTCCTATCCTGCATTTAATGTTGAAGAATTTCTCGGCCCCAAGATCCGTCCCGAAGCCGGCTTCGGTCACCACGTAGTCAGCGGACTTTAGCGCGATCTTGGTGGCCATGAGGCTGTTGCAGCCGTGCGCTATGTTCGCGAAAGGGCCGCCGTGCACGAAGGCGGGGACGCCCTCGATGGTCTGCACCAGATTTGGTTTCAGGGCGTCCTTCATCAGGAGCGCCATGGCCCCCTGCGCTTTAAGCATCAGCGCGGTGATGGGCTTCCACTTGTAGGAGAAGCCGACCATCATCCTGGACAGCCTCTTCTTCATGTCCTCAAGGCTCTGAGACAGGCACATGACGGCCATGACCTCGGAGGACGCGGTTATATCGAACCCGGACTCCCTGGAAAGGTCGCGTAGATCTATGGATATCTTCCTCAGCGCCCTGTCGTTCATGTCCATCGCGCGCTTCCATGTGATCCTGCCGGGCTCTATCCCCAGCGAATTGCCGTGATAAATATTGTTGTCTATGAGAGCCGCAAGCAGATTGTGAGCGGAAGTGATCGCGTGCATATCTCCGGTGAAATGAAGATTGATGTCCTCCATGGGGAGCACCTGTGAGTATCCGCCTCCCGCGGCACCGCCCTTCACCCCCATGACAGGGCCGAGCGACGGCTCCCGAATGGCCACAAAGGCCTTTTCCCCGATTTTCGCGAGCGCCTGAGCCAGGCCTATTGTCACCGTGGTCTTACCTTCCCCCTGAGGGGTCGGGCTGATCGTCGTGACCAGAACGAGCTTGCCGTCCTTCTTCCGGGAGAGACGCTTGAGGGCGGAGAGGTTTATCTTGGCCTTATGCTTCCCGTGCGGCTCGATCTCCGACGCTTTAAACCCCGCCTTCTTCCCGATATCCTCAATGGGCTTCAGAGCGGCTTCCTGTGCTATCCGGATGTCAGTTTTCACTTTTTCAGCTCCCCTCTGACGGATCGCGCAATGCCTGCGGAATCGAGCCCCAGGGACTTGAGCAGCTCAGACCTCTCGCCGTGAGCCACGAACTTGTCAGGTATGCCAAGCCTGAGAACCGGAATATCAATGCCCAGCTCAAGGACCGCGCTGCCGAACCCGCCCTCAAGCGACCCTTCCTCGACCGTAACGACGAGATCAGCTTCCGCCGCGCATTTCATAATCAGCCCTGAATCAATGGGCTTGACGAACCTGGCGTTTATGACCGTCGCGGCAATCCCTCCGCCTTCAAGCTCCCTCGCGGCATCAACAGAAGGATAAACCATGGAGCCGATAGAGACAATAAGGACTTTTGATTTCGCGGCATTAACCTGCCCATTAAAGGCGACAACGCCTTTGCCGGGCTCGACTTTTGCCGTTTCCCCGCCCGGGCCCGCGGCCCCTCCCCTGGGATACCTTATAGCCGACGGCAGGTCCGACCTGAGCGCCAGCGACAGCATTTCCTCAAGCTCTCCGGCATCTGACGGCGCCATGAGGGTCATGTTGGGCAGTGTCCTGAGGAAGGCCATGTCGAACACCCCGTGATGCGTGGGGCCGTCCCTGCCGACCAGCCCGGCCCTGTCAACGGCAAACACTACGGGAAGCTCGTTGAGACAGACATCATGAATGATCTGGTCATATGCCCGCTGAAGAAATGTCGAGTACACGGCGACAACAGGCCTGAATCCCTGAGAGGCAAGGCCCGAGGCGAAGCTCACCGCGTGCCCCTCAGCGATCCCCACATCGTAAAATCTCGATGGAAACCGATCGGCGAACTCCTTCAGCCCGGTCCCGTCAACCATCGCGGCGGTTATGGCGATCACCCTGTCGTTTTTTTCAGCAAGGCGCGCCAGGGAGGAGCCGAAGACCGAGGTGAATGATTTTGCGGATCCGGCCCTCTGCTCTCCTGTTTCCACGTTGAAGGGAGGAGTGCCGTGGAATTTTGTGGGCGATGACTCGGCCGGCCTGTAGCCCCTTCCCTTCTCGGTCAGAATGTGGATCAGAACGGGCCCCTTGAAATCTTTGGCGAAATGCAGAGTGCTCATCAGGATCGGGATGTTGTGCCCGTCAATGGGCCCCAGGTATTTGAAGCCGAGTTCCTCGAATATGACTCCCACCTTGAAGTCAACAAAGAAGTGCTTGACCCTGTTCTTGAAATCCTCAACGCTCTTGACCATGGGCTTCCCGATCCGCGGAATCCGCGCGATCAGCGCTTCAATCCTGTCCTTTGTTCCCGCGTACAGATCGGAGGTCCTGACCTTCGTGAGGTAATTGGATATGGACCCCACGGGCTGCGATATGGACATTTCGTTGTCGTTCAATATCACAATGAGGTTGCTGTGAAGGTTCAGGACATTATTGATGCCCTCAAGCGCCAGTCCTCCGGACAGGGCTCCGTCCCCCACCACCGCGACAACGGAATAATCGGCCCCCTCGGAGTCCCTTGCCCTGGCAATTCCCAGCGCCTGGGAGATGGACGTGCTCGCGTGTCCTACTGTGAAGACGTCGTGCGGAGATTCCTTTCTGGACGGAAAGCCGCTCAATCCCCCCGCTTTCCTCAGCGTGTCAAAGCGGCCGGAGCGGCCGGTCAGGAGCTTGTGAGAATACGCCTGATGCCCCACATCCCAGACAATCTTGTCCCGCGGGCTGTCAAACACCGTGTGAAGGGCCACTCCAAGCTCAACCGAGCCGAGGCTGGAGGACAGATGCCCGCCCACCCCGGACGCGACGTCGATTATTTTGTCGCGCACCTCGGAAGCGAGCTTTTCCAGATCGTCGGAAGAAAGCTTTTTAAGATCGCCCGGAAGAGAAAGAGAATCGAGAAGCCCCATCTGTCATCTCCTATAGTGCATAGATATTAAAAATAACATGGAAAAGCAGCGCGACAAGGATACCAAGAACGGCTCCCGCGAACACCTCAAGGGGCGAGTGCCCCATGATCTCCTTCAGCTTTTCCCTGTCGGCTTTGGCGCCGCCGTAAAAATCCTCGACCAGCTTGTTGAGAATGTTCGCCTGCTTGCTGGCCGCCCTCCTGACGCCCATGGCGTCGTACATGACCACAAGCGAAACAACCAGGGCTACGGCAAGGGCGGAAGACCCCCAGCCGATGAAGAGGCCGATGGACACGGTAAGAGCAGTGACCATGGCGGAATGCGCGGACGGCATGCCTCCCGCCTCGAAGAAGTGCATTATGTCAAGGTCTCCCTCCTTGAAAAAATAATACGCTATCTTGATGGTCTGAGCTATGAGCATGGCAAGAAGCGCCACAAGCAGAGGAAAATTCAGCAGCAGGGCCCTCGCAAAATCAAAAATTGAATTCATTATCATCTTCTCCTTTTCTATTTTTTCCTGTTCACCGTGAATCTTGCAATTTCCCTGAGAGGATCCGCAGACCTGCCGAACAAGCCAAGGGCTGATATCGCCTTCTCCGCCAGCTCCAGAGCCTGTGCCCTGGACCTGTCAATCCCCATCGCGGCAGGATATGTGGCCTTCCCCTTTTTAACGTCGGAACCCGCGGGCTTGCCGAGCGCGCTTGAGGTGGCCGTTACGTCCAGAATGTCGTCCGCGATCTGAAAAGCCAGGCCCAGCTTTTCCCCGTACTCCGAAAGAGCGTTAACCTTTGACGAAGAGTCTCCCGCCAGTATGGCACCGCACCTTGCTGACGCCCTGAAAAGGCTTGCCGTTTTCAGCGAGTACATCTCAAGAAGCCTGGAAGGGGAAATTTTTCTCCCCTCGAATTCGATATCCATGAGCTCGCCGCCAATTACCCCGTTGGAGCCGGCGGCGGAAAGAAGCTCCTCAATGACGCTTAATATGATCTTGTCTCCGGCAAAACGCCCGGCGTGTTTGACGATAACCTCGAACGCCAGAAGCGACAGAGCGTCACCCGCGAGGATCGCTGTCTCTTCCCCGAATGTCCTGTGGCACGACGGCCTTCCTCTCCTCATGCTGCTGTTGTCTATGGACGGAAGATCATCGTGGATCAGGGTAAAAGCGTGGATTATCTCGACCGAACAAGCCACCGGGATCACCGGTCCTCCCCTGAGGCCGCAGGCGGCCGCGGAGGCCATCAGGATAATCGGCCTTATTCTCTTTCCAGGAGAAAGCACAGAGTACCTCATGGCCCTGCTCAGCTTTGAGGGGCGCTTTTCGAACAGGTATTTTCTGAGATGCCTGTCAACTACGGCTTTCTGCCCGGACAGGTATTTTTTTATGTTCATGAGGAGATCCTGGCCGGAACGCCGTCGCTGGCCAAGCGGTTTTTTATGTCTTTTATCCTGAGCTCTCCGAAATGGAGCAGAGACGCGAGAAGAGCGGCGCTGGCGCCCCCCGTCGTCAATGCCTCCTTAATGTGGGCGACGCTACCCGCCCCCCCGGAAGCTATAACCGGTATGTTGACGGCTCCGGCGACCGCGCGCATGAGGTCGAGATCGTATCCGATCTTCGTGCCGTCCCTGTCCATGCTGGTCAGGAGTATCTCGCCGGCCCCGAGCGATTCGCCCTTCTTCGCCCATTCGACGGCGTCGAGCCCCGTGGGCGTCCTGCCGCCGTTGACAAAAACCTCCCATTTCCCCTTTTCCTTCGCCTTCGCGTCTATGGCAAGCACTATGCACTGGGAGCCGAATTTATCAGACGCCTTTTTTATGAAGCTGGGGTCCTTGACGGCGGCCGTGTTGACCGAGACCTTGTCGGCGCCGGACTTGAGAATGTTTCTGACAGTCTCGACATCATTGATCCCTCCGCCGACGGTGAACGGGATGAAAACCTTTTCGGACACGCGCCTGACCACGTCTATCATGATGTACCGCTTCTGGTGGGAAGCGGTTATGTCTAGAAAACAGAGCTCGTCCGCGCCCTCACTGTTATATATCTCGGCCAGCTCCACGGGGTCTCCTGCGTCTCGGAGATTTACGAAGTTAACTCCCTTGACCACGCGGCCCTCCGTAACGTCAAGGCACGGTATAATCCTTCTTGCCAGCATTACAGGCTTCCTCCGTTCATAAGATCCGACATCGTCACGAAACCGTAGCCGCTTCTCCGGAGAGCCTCTATTATCTCCGGCAGAGCCAGAACCGTTTGCTTGCTGCCGTTATGCAGCAGTATTATCGCTCCCGGTTGCACTTCCGAGAGCACTTTCTCCTTAAGGACGTTCGAGGCTTCTATATAATTCTTCTCGATCTCAAAGCCTTCGCTGAACTCGGTATAATCCTCGGCGTTTATTGTCCATCCGATTATTTCCATTCCCTCGCCGTTTATGTGCCTGGCCAGGGTAGGCGGGCACTTCCCCCCGGGCGGCCTGAAGTATTTGGGGCGCTCTCCGATGATCGAAAGGATTGTCTCGGTGGTCCTGTCGATCCCGGAGACGGCCTCATTGTACGGTATCTCGTTCAGCCGCCTGTTCGAATGGAAATGGTTCCCCACGTCGTGCCCGTAATCGTACATCCTGAAGACAACGTCAGGGTTCTGCGCGGCCTCGCCACCCACAACAAAGAAAGTGGCCTTGACGCCGTATTTGTAAAGGATGTCCAGTATTTCAGGCGACCCGTCTATCTTGGGGCCGTCGTCGAACGTGAGAGCCACGACCCTTCTGTCCGCAGGCCCGTTCCATATCATGTGGTCTTCCGATGCGGAAGAAATGACAAATGACAAAAACCAAATGACAAATAAATGACAAATGACAAATGACAAATATTTTGGGTTTTGAAATTTGGATTTTGTCCTTCGAATCACGATACGACGCCTTCACTTTCAAGAAGCCTTCTCTTTTCGTTCACGCCCTTAAAAAACCCCCCTATACTACCGTCCGACCTGATCACCCTGTGACACGGGACGACGCCCGGCAGGGGGTTCTTGTTGAGGGCCCTTCCCACCGCTCTCGCGGCTTTGGGTTTTCCGATCGCCTCAGCTATGCGGCCGTACGAAGAGACCTTCCCGCAAGGCACTTTCAGGGTCTCCCTGAGCACCCCGTACTCGAAATCGGTCAGCCCGAATAATTTAAGGCACTTCAATACTTGTTTTTCCCGCAAAACCCAGTTATTTTAGCAGAAAAGAGGCATAGGTTCAATGAAGTGATCCGGGACGAAAAGTTTTAAGAGATCGCCAGTCGGGTTTCCGGAAGTGCGGTGGCAATGGATCGGGTCACTTCAGCTTCCGATAAAAGCAGCTTCTCTCCCCCGTGTGGCACGCGACTCCGCCGACCTGCTCGATCTTGGCGAGTATCGCGTCGGCGTCGCAGTCGTAATAAAGCTCCTTGACCTTTTGTATGTGCCCTGACGTGGCGCCCTTGTGCCACAGTTCTTTCCTTGACCTGGACCAGTACCACATCTCGCCGGTCTCAAGCGTCTTTTTTATAGACTCCTCGTTCATGTAGGCAAGCATGTATACATCGCCCGTCTTCCAGTCCTGCGCGATCGCGGGCAGCAGGCCGTTTGAGTCATATTTGAACTTGATGTCCATTAGAAGACCTCCTTAAAAATTTACCCCTTCGGGCCGGGCGGCGGGAACCGACTCGAACTCAATCTTTACGGCTCCTTCTCCCAGAAGCCCCTCAACCTGCTGAACAAGGCCGGGATTTATGTCCACCGAAAAGTCCCCGCCGGCAGCGACCGTGGAGCCGTTTACGTGAATATACACGAACTCATTGCCCTTGTGAAGCAGAAGAACATCCTTCAGCCCCTGCAGGGCCTCCTCTCCGCCCGAGCTCACGTCAATATGCAGAGTTCTGACGCGCCTGATCTCCTGGAGAGGCTCAACGACTTCGGCCACCACGTTATAATCATCCGTCCTGGTATCCCTGTTGATCTTCCCCTTGATTACCACTATGTTGTCGTTCTGAAGCTGGCCTGCGTATTTCGAATAAGTTCTCGGAAAAACGACGACGTCAACGGCTCCCGACATGTCCTCAAGGGAAGCGACCATCATGAGGTCTCCCTTTCGGGTGGTGATTTTTCGGCATTTGGCAAGCACTCCGCCGACCATCACGGGCTCGCCCTCTCTCCTCTCGGGTATTTCGGCCGCCCTGGTGTCGGACTCCCTCTCAAGCTCCTCCCTGACGTGAGTGAGAGGATGGTCGGAAATGTAAAGACCGAGCATCTCCTTTTCCATCCTCAAAAGCTGATCCGGAGGGAATTCATCGGTATCAGGAGCGTCCTCATTTACGGTGATTCTCGATTCCGGCTTCACGTCGAAGAGCGCCACCTGATTGACCTGCGCTCCCCTGCCCTTTAATGAAACCTGAGAAAGAACGTTCTCGTATATCTTAAGAAGGTACGCTCTCGGAAGCCCCAGCGAATCAAGCGCGCCGCTCTTTATCAGGCTCTCAACCACCCTCTTGTTCACAAGCCTCTGGTCCACTCTAGAGTACAGATCGGACAGCTTCCTGAAACCGCCGTCCTTCTTTCTGCTTTCAATAATGGATTCCACTGCGCCTTCGCCGATGTTCTTGACAGCGGCAAGCCCGAAGCGGATGCCGGACCCGGACACGCTGAAGTCGCGCTGGCTCTCGTTGACGTCGGGCGGCAGGACCTTTATCCCCATCCGCTTGCACTCTGAGATGTAGGCGGAGACCTTGTCGGAATCTCCGCTAATTGAGGTAAGGAGAGCGGCCATGAACTCCACGGGGAAATTAGCTTTCAGGTAAGCCGTAAGGTATGAGATGACGGCGTAGGTGGTGGAATGGCTCTTGTTGAAGCCGTACCCGGCGAATTTGGAGCAGAGATTGAAGAGAAGCGTCGCCTTGTGGTGCGATACGCCCTTCGCGACAGCGCCCGATATGAACCGCTCCCTCTGCTCGTGCATCTCCTTGGTCTTCTTCTTTCCCATCGCTCTCCTGAGCACGTCCGCCTGTCCCAGCGAGAATCCCGCGACCCGGCTGGCTATCTCCATGACCTGCTCCTGATAGAGTATGACGCCGTGCGTCTCCTCAAGAACGGGCTCCAGTATCGGCAGTTCGTACTTCACTTCCACCTCTCCATGCTTGCGCTTAATGAAGTCGGCCACCATGCCGCTTTCAATTGGGCCGGGTCTGTAAAGGGCCAGAAGAGCTATGATCTCGTCAAAACGGGTCGGCTTCAGCTCCTTGATTATCGACCTCATTCCGCGGCTCTCAAGCTGGAATATGCCCATGGTATCCCCCGAGCAGAGAAGCCTGTACGTCGCGGAATCGTCAAAGGGAACCGAATAGATGTCAAGATCGACCCCCTGATTGCTCCTTATCAGCTTAACGGCGGACTCCATCATGGTCAGGTTCCTCAGGCCCAGGAAGTCCATCTTGAGAAGCCCCAGCTTCTCGAGATCGCCCATCGGATACTGAGTGACTATTTGCGTGTCGTTCATCCTCTGGAGCGGAACGTATTCATCCAGCGGTTCGTCGGATATTACAACGCCCGCGGCGTGAACGGACGAATGCCTGGAAAGCCCTTCTATCTTCATGGCCATGTCTATCATGTCCTTGTGCTTCCCGTAAGCCGCCTTGAAGTCCTTCTGGGTATCGAGAGCCTTGCTGATGGTGGAGTCAGGCCCGAAGGGGACCATTTTGGCAACTTTGTCCACCTCGGGAAGCGGGACTCCCATGACCCTCCCGACATCCCTTATGGCAGCCCTGGCGCCCATTGTGCCGAAAGTGACTATCTGCGCGACGTGGTCCTTTCCGTACTTCTCCATCACGTATTCAATGACCTCTCCCCGCCTCTCAATGCAGAAGTCAATATCAATATCGGGCATCGTTATCCTTTCGGGGTTGAGGAACCGCTCGAAAATGAGGCCGTACTTGAGAGGGTCAACGCTCGTTATTCCCAGGGCGAACGATACTATGCTCCCGGCCGACGAACCTCTTCCCGGCCCCACCTGAATGCCTTTCCCTCGGGCGTAATCGATCATGTCCTGAATGATCAGGAAGTAAGGCGCGTAATCCATTTTTTCGATCACGGAGAGCTCGTAGTTCACCCTCTCCTTCACCTCGGGCGGAACAAGCACCTGATCGCCGCCTCCGACGCCGTATTTTTTCTTAATGCCCTTCCAGGTCAGCTTTTCAAGATAGGTGTTCGCCGTCTCGCCTTCCGGAACCTTGAACTTCGGCAGCCGGAACCTGTCGAGCTCAAGCTCAAGATTGCACCTTTCGGCTATCTCGACCGTCGCCCGAAGAGCATCCTTGTTCTCCGGAAAAAGATCTGCCATTTCCTGGGCCGACTTGAGATAAAGCTCCTGCGTTTCGAACTTCATGCGGTTTTTGTCGCTCAGGTTTGCCCCGGTTTGTATGCACATCATCGCGTCCTGAACGCTTGAATCCTCTCTCCTGACGTAATGGGTGTCGTTGGTCGCGACAAGGGGGATCCCGGCTTCTCTTGAAAGCTCCTCAAGCATGGGGTTCAGCTTCTTCTGCTCCGGAAGACCGTGGTCCATTATCTCTAAGTAGAAGCCGTCCTTGAAGATGTTTTTGTATTCCAGCGCGGCGCTCCTTGCTTTTTCCCTGTCGCCGCCAAGCAGTGCCGAAGCTATTTCTCCGCCCTGACAGCCCGAAAGGGCTATCAGCCCTTCGCTATGCTTCTCAAGGACCTCCTTGTCCGCGCGCGGCCGGGAATAAAAACCTTCAAGATGGGCTATGGTAACCAGCTTGACCAGGTTCTTGTAGCCTTCAAGATTCCTGGCGAGAAGCGTGAGGTGGTGGGGCGACCTGTCCTCCTTGGTGGACTTATCGTGCCTTGAGCGCGGTGCGACATAGACCTCGCAGCCTATTATCGGCTTGACGCCCATCTGTTTCGCGGTAACGTAAAAATTGACGGCCCCGTGCATCACGCCGTGGTCGGTTATCGCTATCGCGCTCATCCCGAGGTCCTTCGCTCTTTTTATGAGCGCGGGTATGCGGCTCGCGCCGTCCAGGAGGCTGAACTCCGTGTGATTATGAAGATGAACGAAATCGCCGTGTCGTCGAGGCATAGGGGATTTATGATATCACACAAACAAGCGGCAGTAAATCCGGCGGGATTCTAGAACTTTCGCATTTCCAGGTCATCAACGTCTATCTGATACACCCCTATGACGCATCCGAGGCTGCTGAAGATCCAGCCGCTCTTTATGCTTCTCTGGATATCTGCCGGAAGCGTGCCGCTAAGGTTCAGCGCGATCCGGCCGATCGCCGGAGCTGCATTGAGATCCTTCGCTTCAGGCTCCGGAGGCCAGGTTTCGGCATCCTCAACAACAACGAAAAACTTGGGATGCGAAGGGTCTCCTTCATAAGTTTCTCCGTGAGGCTTCTTTGAGTTGAACACCTTCTGGGAGGCTGGCTCTATTATCCCGAAGAGTCCCATGATAGCGTCGATCGGAGTGGAATCAAAGATCGACTGGGGCATCGATTGAAGATAGTCCGCGGCAAGCTTCTTCTCTTCCCACTTCGTCAGGCTTCTGAGCACGTTTCTCTTGAAGTGCCTGATAATATCCCTCATCTGCACCTCGGAGAGTTTTTCAGCGCCCTTGCCTCTTTTTATTTTCAGCTGCTCGACGGCCTTGGGGACCATTGAGAAGCGGCTCTCTCCTATCATTTCGTCAAGCAGGTACTGGAAGAGCTCCACGCCCTTGGCATTGAGAGGCCTCATGGGCCCCGAGAAAGCCGGGACGGACGCGTCAGAGACTGAAGTTACTATCAGCTCGGAGGCAGCATGATCTTCCCCTGCGGGAGCCGCAGGCTCCGGTAACGGAGGCTCCTTCGCCTCGATGACGGGCTGAACGGGCTCCGGAACATCAAAGAACATTCTTATGGTCCTGGACAGGGCATCGCCGGTTTTGCCGTCAAACCTCTCCGCCAGCCTGTCGCGGTTGCCCGCCGATCTTATGTCCGAGAAGATCCCCTGGCCGGATGCCATGACAATGCCGCCGAACCTTTTTCTCAGCTTCTGCGCGTTGTCAAAAAGAATGTCCCAGGCGTGCTCGGTGAACCGGCGGTTGAGCTTGTCGCGGCCCTCGGTGACCCATCTTGCCCTCCATTCCATGCGGCTCTCTTCGGTGAGCACCATCGGCTCAAGAATGTGCCTGATGAAATGAAGCGCGTATTCAACGCTCAAAGACTCCCCGAACCCATCCTCCCCGACGTGATAAAGCTTGAGCATCATGTCCCTCGCGTCATCCCTGACAGCGTAATTCGAAAGGTTGACGTAAGCGACGCTTCCTCCCGCCAGCTCAACGCCCCGCCTGATCTCCTCAACGCTCGGGTTCTCCTTGATGGAGAAGACCTCTCCGGACTGGTTGTCGGCAAAAATGAAACCCCATCTCTTGGATATGATGCCGAGGTGCTCATCGCTTTTTGAGCTGATGTCCACAGGGTAGCCGAATATAAAGAGACCGCCGCTGCTGAGCCTGAGAAGCGAGGAGCCCGCCATGAGCCTCCCGTAAGGGATGAATACCGTGGTATTGCCGTGGATCAGCGTCCATCCGACGTTTCCGTTGGGAAGCTGAGGGAAAATGAAGGCCGACTGCCTGGCGGCGATCTCCGACAGCGAAATCCTGCTGCCGGAAATCAGTATTCTCTCCTTGTCGCGGTTGAGGTGGACCACCGGCCTGGTCACGTCAGGGTTGCTATGCCTGAGGGCGGCAGCCTCGGAAAGCATGTGAATAACGGCGCTTCCGCTGTCGTGAGGGCCGTGCTCCCCGACCGGATGCATGGAAACCCTGGAAGAAACAGCCGACCCTGCGCGGAGCAGCAGGCTGTGTTTTATGAAATTCAAATAGCCCGCGTCGTTCTGGAAGCCGGGAACGCTTTGCCCCGTATGGATCAGAAGGTGGTTTGCCCCCTCCGACAAGGACTTTCGCGCCGTTTCCATGGAAAACATGTAAGGACCGATCCTGTTGAAGGCTTCGGATTCAATATCAACTATCATCTTGGCCTTCTTGGCGTGATTGAGGTCGGCATCGTCCCTCCCGAGCAGGTAAGTCAGCCTGCCGCTCTCCACCATGCCCCGGAAGAAATTTGTCGGTGTTGGATCATTGCTGAAGAGGTCATACAGAAGATGCGAATGCAGCATCATTGCCATGTCGGAGAAGTAGATGCCAAGCTTAAGGGCGCTGACCTGGCCCTCATAGAAAAGGTCGCTGCCTTCCTCGAGCGCGGCCTGCAGCGCCTTGATGTTCCTGAACAGCTTTGAGGGGAACAGGGCAAAGTCAAGGTCATAAGTGGTTTTTTCCACGCCTTTCTCGTCGGTTGAGGTCCTTTCTTCGTGGTGGGCGGTAAACATGACCTTGGCCTGAGGAGAGGCATTATCCTGCTTGAGAAGATACGGAATAAGCCCCGTTTCAGAGCCGTGGCAGCTCACGAGCGGCATGGGCATCTCCATTGAGCGGAGGATGTCGACAACGCAGCGCGCAAATATGTAAGCCCGGACGAACTGTTGATTAAGGGGAAGCCCCCTGTTGAATATGCCTTCATCAAAGAGAGCGCTCTTGACCAGTATTACCCTGGGCGGACCGAGATTGTCGCGATACGCGGAGACGACGGCTTCGCTGCCGGGCACCCTGAAGTCCTTGTGAAAATCCAACTGCGCGGGTGAAATCGTCTTGAGGTCCTGCGTCCAGGGGGTTATCAGCACGCTGTTCCTGTGACGGACCGAATTGCCGATTCCCGTCGCGAGCCTGTGCACGAGGGACCTGTTGGTCCGTCCGCCGAGTATATATGCAATATCGTATTTTCCAACACCGGGTGGCATGGGATTATGTATCCTCCATATATTATATCGACGGAAAAATGCCGGAATTTCAATAAAAACGTGGAAAGCGCCAGTGGGGGAAAAAGGAAAAGGCCAATTCAGAGCTGAACCCTCTAAATTGGCCCGATTAACTTAAAGAAAATTAATTAAAAGGGGAAATTACCCGCCGATCTTGAACATCTTCGTGCCGCACTTCGGGCAAACACCCTTTGTCGCCTTCCTCTTGTTCTTCAATATCACCTGCTTCGGGTTATCCATCTTGGTCTTCTTCTTGCACTTCACGCAATAGCCCATGACGTCCGCCATATTTACACCTCCTTAAAACCATAATATTCTCGTCGAATATTACATTTCAACTTTACCGCTTTCACTATTCGTTGTCAACCGTATTTTACGCGAAATTAACTTGAGCTTCAGCGCAAGTTTTTCCTTTTAGAGCACGATATATACTGTAGGAAGTTATAATCATGGCAGGTCCAATAAACATTAATCCTAATATTATCCCTCAGGCCCAGGCCGGAATGTCGGAGGAGTCCATAGCCGCGTCGGCGGAGATGGTCGTCACCGGCCTCGAAAAGTCCCTCAACATCAAGAAGGCCGGACAGGTTCAGAAGAACCAGCAGGTGGACCTCAAGCAGATAGACGAATACGTTCAGAAACTGTCGGAAACGACAACGGTGAACGAGATCAACAAGTGGGAACAAAAGGAAAAGCAGAGGCAGAAGAAGAAAGAAGAAGACAAGCCTAAAAGAAGGGCTCTCAGAAAAGCCGGCAAAAGCAGGGCAAGAGCTTTCGGATGGATTTCGAGAAAAGCGCCGCCCAGGCGCGACGTGATATTGAACGCCGGAGAGATAGACACCTTCGGAGTCACAGTGAACTCCGAATCACTGAAAGAATACGTGCTGACATACACAAGGTCCAGGCTGGGTATAGATGAGGGCGAGGAAGGGAGGGAAAGCCTTGTATCGATCGAACAGAAGATCAAGGGGCTGAAGGGCGGGGAGAGCTTTCTGCTTAAGATGAAGGACGGCATCAACAGGATGCTGATCGCCGAACTGAGCAGGGCGATCAAGCAATCAATACTCAACAAGGTAAATGCCGGGAAAAAATTCACCGAATGGCTGATATCCAGCAGAAAATCCGAGGAAATCCTGAACTACGCCCTCTATAACGAGTACACGTCGGGACTCAACAGGAAGGCCGTCCGAGGCCTGACCGGAAAGATTATGTTCGACATCCTTTCCAGGAACTGGGACCTGACAATGAAGCAGCTGGAGGACCTTATTGAGCTCGCGAAAGAATCTCGGCTGGACCTCCCCTCCTGGTACCAGACCTTCTCCCGGGAAAGAGTAACGCTGACATCGGACGGAAAGGTTAAGATCAGCTCAAGCATAATTGAGAGCGAACTGCAGAAGAACGCCCTCCTTGATGAATTCAAAATGCTGCACATTCATCTGGCCCTGGAAGAAGGACTGATCAGGACCCTTGCCATGTGGCTGAGGCTCAGAAAAGTGAACGGCGGCCTGACCGCCCTGAGAGTCGGGAGGGACGAGATAGCGCTCGCGCTCACTCAGGCGAAGAGGATCGCCTGGGCCAAGATCATCACCAAGCTCAAGGAAGCGCACCTTACCAGGGTGTTCTCCACATCGGAAAAAGAGTTCGAGAAATACTCAGGGAGAATAGCGATTCTCACGAGAAAAGCTAAGGGGCTGGGCCTCGGCATATCGATGGAGGGGCTTAAGCTCGTCGAAGCCCGGTTGGTTCAGATGGCGCTCGACACGGCAAACTACAAGCTTGAGCTTCTCAAGTCCATGCAGAGCCTTGAGTACGACAGGAAGAGGGAAAAAGACATTCACTGGCTTGAGGTTGCTTCGGTAAGGCTGAGGGCCACCGAGGAAAGAGACGAAATAATTGAGAGCATCGTGAAATTCCTGGGAAGATTGTTCAGATTTGCCCCATGATCCTGTGCGTCTGCGGGATCACAAGCACTTTCTTCAGCCTTCTCTTTGCCACCGCCTGCAGCGAAAGAGCCGCCTCCGCGGTTGGCCTGTGCTTCACCGGGCCGTGAGGCGTCACGGGCTGAAGCACCAGCGGTATCTCAGGATTTACCGACTCGATCACCTCGCATGCTTCGTCTATTTCTTTGGCCTTTGATTCCTTCGTGAAAACGATCTTAACGAAAACCTCCTTGAGAGCCGCGATCTCCAGGGTTTTTCTGTGATCGTCAATGTACGACGAAGCACCCGTGGCGCTGGGGATCTTGATGTCGAATGAAATTATGTCAAGAAGGTCAATTATTTCCTCAAGATGCTTGAACAGAACGCCGTTGGTCTCGAGGTAGGCCGGGAGCCCCGACTTCTTGAACCGGGGAATGAATTCCTTGAGAAAGTCGACCTGAAGCAGAGGCTCGCCCCCCGTCAGGCACACGGAATGGTTCGCCTTTTTGTTCTTATTGAACCCGTCGACAAGCTGAAGCAGGTCCTCAAGCGACGCGGGATTCTTGTGAGAGGCGAAATCCCTCTTTCCGGGGGTCCTTTCAACCCTAAAGTGATCGGTCACCTCAAGTGCCTGCGGGGAATCGCAGTACTGGCACGAGAGGTTGCAGCCCGCGAACCTCACGAATATCTGCCTCTCTCCGACGTATACACCCTCGCCCTGAATCGAACAAAAGACCTCGGAGAGCCGCGCTTCGCTCATGGCGTAGAAAGGACGAAGTAGATACCCGCTGTAACAACGAGCGCAACAAGGGCTAAAAGGGCATACTTTCCGTAGGGTTCAAACCGGTAAATCGGGTTCTTCGCGGCGATCAGCCGGGGCTCGTCCTGCACCGGTATGCGTTCGGGCTCGGTCTTTCGATTGTATTCGGCAACCATGCCGTCCGGATCCATGCCGAGAAATCCCGCGTATATCCTCAGAAAGCCTCTCCCCGCGACCTTCGTCGGCATAAGATCGAAATTCCCGTCCTCAATGGCCTTGAGGAATTTCTTGCGGATCTTCGTCGCCGCCTGGATCTCGTCAAGCGAAAGCCTTCTTCTGGCCCTTTCAGCCTTCAGTATCTCTCCGAACTCTTTTTTTCTGGCCTCCATTTCCATCACGCGGCCTCCCTCGCCCTTGCCTCGGCCTCAAAAGGCAGGAGCATTCCCTCGCGAAGCTGCCTTGACTGTTCAAGTTCGCCCTCCGGAAGCTTGGGAAGGTCGCCAAGGTCCTTAAGGCCGAAATGCCTCAGAAATTCGTCCGTCGTGGCGTAAAGAATGGGCCTGCCCACTCCGTCGCTCCTGCCGGCCTCGCGTATCATGCGCTTGTCCAGCAGGGTCTTAACGACGCCGTCGGACGCCACTCCGCGGATTCCCTCAACCTCAAGCTTGGTGACAGGCTGCTTGTAGGCAATTATCGCCAGCGTCTCGAGTGCGGCCGGCGAAAGAGTGGTAACTATTGGGGAGTTGAGAAGCCTATCTATATATTCCGCGTTCTCCACCCTCGTGACCATCTGCCAGCCCCCGGCAAGCTTTGCCACCTGAAGGCCCTTGTTCTCGTACTCGACCATAAGATCTTCGAACGCTCTTGATATGGCCTCGGCGGGCACTCCGATGACCTGGGAAAGCTCTTCCGGAACCAGAGGCTTCTTTGAAACGAACAGCAAAGATTCAAGAATGCTCTTCACCCTGGGATTGCTTACTTCAGACATCACACTTTCCTTCCAAATATTAGAATTGAACCGAATATCGCTCCCTGCTTGATCTGTATCGACCTCTGTCTCGCAAGCTCCAGCACCGCCAGAAAAGTGACAATAACCTCGAGCTTGTTCATCCTGGTGAACAGCTCCTCGAACGGGACACCGCCTTTTCCGGCCTTAATCTTGCCAAGGATTTCGTCTATCTTCTGGGCTATCGTTACTGTCTCTTCCGGAATCTCGCCGGCCGCGCCCTTTTCCTCAACCGCCTTCCATATCCTCTGAAAGGCAGACACAAGGTCCCTGAGGGTGACGTCAGTCAGGAAAACGTCCCTCTCCTCCTCAGGAGGCTGAACCTCCAGGGAATACCTTGAGTAGGTCCTGCCGAAGACCTCCTTGCGCTCCTTGAGGCGCTCGGCGAGCTCCTTGAACACCTTGTATTCATGCAGGCGCTCAAGAAGGGTCTTTTCGATCTCCTCGATATTCTCCTGCTCTTCCGGCTTCTCTTCAACAGGAAGGAGCATTCTCGATTTCATCTCAATCAGGTAAGCCGCCATGAGAAGGAACTCCGACGCTATAACGATGTCCAGATCCTTCATGGCCTTGATGTACTCAAGGTAGCCCAGAACAATCTGCGTGACCGAGACCTTGTTTATGTCAAGCTTGCCCTCATCTATCATGTGGAGCAGGATGTCGAAAGGCCCCTCAAAGGCCTCAAGCTTGACGTGATACGAGCTCAGCGATGAAACGTCCTCCTCGGTTTCCGGAGGCATGTTCAGCTTGTCTTCAGAGCTCATTTCAACCCCATGGCTGATTTAGCCTCATTCAGCGTTTCCGAGGCGATCTTCCTGGCGCGATCTGCCCCCCGCGACAGGACCTCATCAATCCTGGACGGATTCCTGTCCAGCCCGTCTCTCCTGGAGCGTATCGGGGCCAGATATTCGGTGAGTATCTTCGCCAGGTTTTTCTTGCACTCAACACAGCCGATCTCCGCGGCCCTGCACTTTTTGGAGACCTCGTCAACTCCTCCCTTGTTGAATATCCTGTGGTACGCGTAAGCGACGCAGACTTCCGGATGCCCCTTGTCGCTCTTCTTGACCCTGGCCGGGTCGGTAACCATGTCCTTCACTTTTTTCTGAATAACCTCAGGCGTATCGGTTATCGCGATCGTGTTGCCGTAGCTTTTGCTCATCTTCCTTCCGTCGATCCCCGGAAGGACCGGAACTTCGGTCATGACTTCCTTGGGCACAGGGAAAATCTCCCTGTAAAGGAAATTGAACCTGCGCGCTATCTCGCGGGTGAGCTCCAGATGAGGCAGCTGATCCTGCCCAACCGGGACCATGTCGGCCTTGTAAATTAGTATGTCCGCCGCCTGGAGAACCGGGTAGCCGAGAAACCCGTAAGTTCCCAGGTCCTTCTCCTTGAGCTCGTCAATCTTGCTCTTGTATGTCGGCACCCTTTCGAGCCACGGAACGGGCGTGATCATGGAGAGCATGAGATGGAGCTCCGAATGCTCCGGGATGTCAGACTGCAGAAAGACCGTGCACCTGTCCGTGTCAAGCCCGGAGGCAATGAGATCGGCCGCGACCTCCCTGACATTGCTCTTGAAGCCGCTCGTGTCGTCATAGAGAGTGGTGAGCGCGTGCAGGTCGGCGATAAAGAAGAAACATTCGTATTTATCCTGCATGCCCACCCAGTTCTCGAGCGCGCCTATTAAGTTGCCCAGATGCAGCTTGCCGGTCGGCTGAATGCCGCTCAACACTCTCTTCTTAGCCAAAAAAATCCCCTCCCGAAACTTTTGCGATTATATCAAATCTGGCGGAACGTTCAAATACCTGAGAGTCTCCTCGGCAACGCGCTTAAAGACCGGAGCCGCGACCTTCTCGCCCCAGTGAACGCCCTTGGGATCGTCAACAGTGACGATAATCGCTATGCCGGGATCAGACAGCGGAGCAACCCCGGCGAATGACGCTATGTAATGGCCCGGCCAGTATCCCCCGCCGCCCGGCCTGACCTTCTGGGCTGTGCCGGTCTTTCCGCCTACCGAGAAGCCCGCTATTTTTGCGTATTTGCCCGTGCCCTCTTCAACGACCATCCGCATCATCTTCTTCACGTCATCGGCGGTTTTCTCGGAGATGACCCGCCCCATATCCTGCCTTGGGAATGTTTTCACAAAATCCCGGTCCACGCTCTCAATCCTCTTCACCAGGGAAGGCTTAACCCTTCTGCCGCCGTTTGCGATTGTCGCTACCGCGGACAGCATCTGCAGCGGGGTCACGGCAATTCCCTGGCCGAACGATATTGTCGCGATATCCGGCTTGGACCAGTTCTCGACGTCACGCACGATCCCCCTCGTCTCGCCGGGAATGCCGACATTGGTCCTTTCCCCGAAACCGAAGAGCCTGATATAGTCATGAAGCTTCTTTTCGCCAAGCTCCATGGCTATCGCCGAAGTTCCGGTATTGATGGAGTGGGTGATGATCTCGGAAACGGTGGCGGTCTCCCCGATGTCCTTCAGGCGATGCGCGTTCCTTATCGTCCGCCCTCCTATCTTGATCTGAGGAGGGCACTTTATCCTGTCCTTCAGGCCGACGGCGCCGTCCTCCAGGGCCGCGGCCACCGTGACCAGCTTGAAGGTCGAGCCCGGCTCGTAAACGTCGAGCACTGCCCCGCTCTGCCAGAGCGACGGGGAATATTTCAGGTACCTGTTCGGGTCGAAGTCCGGCTTTGAGGCCATGGCGAGTATTTCGCCCGACTTGACGTCCATGACGATTATTGTCGCGGCGTCCGCTCCGTGCTCGCCTATGGCGGCCTTAAGCTCCCTTTCCGCGATATACTGGACGGTTTCGTCTATCGTCAGCACAACAGCAAGCCCCTCCGTCGGGGACTGTATCTCCCTGGCGTGCGCGCCGACCAGCTCCCTCCCCCTCGGATCGCTCTCCGTCACAAGGCGCCCCTCCACGCCCTTGAGGTACTTGTCGAATCCCAGTTCGATGCCGGAAAGCCCCTGGTTGTCCATTCCCACAAAACCGATCACCTGTGAGGCAATCGATCCCTTTGGATACACCCTTTTCTTCTCCTGGGGCACCCCGATCCCTTCCAGGCCCGCTTTTCTCACCCTGTCGCCGAGCTTCTTGTCCACTTTTCTGGCCACCCATACGAAAGGCCTGTCGCTGTAGACCATGTTCAGGACCGTGTATTTGGGGATCCCGAGGATCCCGGAGAGCTTCGCGGCCACAGCTTCCTTGTTTTTTATCTTTCCGGGAACGGCAAAAACGGAGCAGGTGTCAATGGACGCGGCCAGCAGGTTTCCGTTCCTGTCAAGAATGTCGCCCCTGTCCGCGGCAAGGATAATTATCCTCGTGCGCTGATCAACGGATTTTGAAAGGTAGAAGTCGTGCCTGACCACCTGAAGGTAAAAGAGCCGCATCGGAAGAATGAGAAGCGCCGCGGAGAAGACGACAAGGAGCAGGAGAAGCCTCTTAGTTATTGACATGCTCTCTCCTGCCGACTATCTCGATTATGGCGACCTCAAGAATGGTGTGGACCGAGCTGTAACCGCTCTTCATGTCCAGGTCGGCCTTGTGAAGGAGATCAAGCGAACGTTTAAGCTCTTCAAGGCTGAAATTGTCCGCCCCTTCAAGGCTTTTCCTGACGAAAAAGGGCCTTTCGCCCAGTATGCCGGCGATCTCCTGATAATCTCTCCGGGCCTGCTTTAGGGACTTGACCTGAAGCATCATCCTTAACTGCCTCGCCATGAGGCCCAAAAGGGCGTGAGGATCCTCCCTGTCCCTTATCAGCCTTGAAAGCGCTTCAAGGGAGGCCCTCAAATCTCTTTTTCTGACGGCCTCGATCAGTGAAAAAACGCTCAGCCTGCCCGCGCTGGCCAGGGCCCTGACATCATCTTCCTCTATCGCGGCCCTTTCCCCCACATAGGTCGCCAGTTTTTCTATTTCCAGGGCGAGGGCTCTCATGTTGGCTCCCGACGTCTCCATGAGAAGCCGCGCGGCGTGGCTGCCTATGCTTTTGCCTGATGAACTGACTCTCTTGACTATCCATGCGAGAAGTTTCTCCTGCTCCCATTCCGCGAAAGGCCTGAACTCCTTTACCTCCCCCACCCTGTCTATGAGCTTGAACAGCTTCTTCCTTTTGTCCACGCTCCCGCGGACGGAGAATATAACATGAACACCCTGCGGCACCTTGCCGAGAATTCCAGTAAGCTCGGGCTCAAATTGAGGCAGATCTTTCACAACCACCAGCTTGCCGCCGCCCAGGAACGGGCTGGACATGATGGAATTCACAAGCTGTTCCGCCGTCGCGCTTGAACCGTCCAGGACTTCGTAGTTCATCCCGTCGCCGCCCGGAGCTATTGCGGAACGCGCCCTGGAAACCTCCTCATCAATGAGGAAATCCTCGTCCCCATAATACAGCGAGACAGAGGGCCGGGCGCTCACAGCTGAGCTCCGAGGTTGATCTTCTCCTGGGAAATGGTGGTCGGCGGGCCGTGGCCGGGAAAAACTTTAATGTTTTCGGGAAGCGAAGTTAGCTTCTTCAGTGAAGCTCTCATCTCGGCCTTGTCTCCTCCCGGAAGGTCGGTCCTGCCGACGTCGTGGCAGAAGAGAGTGTCTCCCGTAAATACAACGCCGTCCTTGCCGGAATAAAGCGAGATGCCGCCCCTGGAATGCCCCGGAGTGTGGATGACGCTCAGGTCATCCGAGCCGAATTTCAGTACGTCTCCGTCCCGGAGCTTTTTGTCAACGTGGACCGCGGGGAGCAGGAAGCCCCGTATGGTGAGTATCTTCGACTCGAATACCGGCGCGTCAAGCTCGTGCACGGCGGATTCAGCTCCGGTGCTTTCGCATATTTCCTTTGTGGCCCCGAAATGATCGGGATGGCCGTGCGTGTGGATGACGTACTTGACCTTGATGTTCTTGCCCGATATCCTTCCCAGGATCTTTGAGGCGTTCGCGCCGGGATCTATGACTACGGCCTCTCCGGATTTCGGGTCTGAAAGAATGTAGCAGTTGGTCTGAAGCTCGCCAACGACAACCGTGTCTATTTTCATCTTCATCCTCTCAAGAATTAAAAAAGCCACCGGTCAGGAT